>CEUS01249794.1_pt1 | contig 22251 bp, 19 predicted proteins | sample 427031 | NCBI WGS metagenome assembly CEUS01 (sample SAMEA2622837, study PRJEB7988) | marine metagenome | biome: marine biome (ENVO:00000447); feature: marine epipelagic mixed layer (ENVO:xxxxxxxxx); material: "saline water (ENVO:00002010), including plankton (ENVO:xxxxxxxx)" | depth 140 m | reverse complement strand
GTCTACTCGCTTTATAGTGAAACGCGTGAGCCAACAGCAGAAATGCTTCACGGACTTGATGTACTTATCATCGATCTACAAGATGTTGGGACACGTGTCTACACGTACATCTACACAATGGCAAACTGCCTCCGTGCCTGCCAACGACACAAAATTCCGGTAATAGTGTGTGACCGCCCTAATCCGATTGGTGGAGTGAACATTGAAGGTGAAACATTGCTGCCAGGTTTTGAGTCATTCGTTGGACAGTTTCCGATCCCAATGCGCCACGGGATGACTATCGGCGAACTGGCTACTTTATTTAATAATCACTTCGGTATTAATGCCAAACTTGAAGTCATTTCAATGCAAGGGTGGCATCGTGCTGACTACTGGGATGCAACTGGGTTACCTTGGATTATGCCATCACCAAATATGCCAACCCTCGACAGTGCAATCGTGTATCCAGGCACAGTGTTGTTCGAAGGCACAATGTTGTCAGAAGGACGAGGCACCACTCGCCCCTTCGAGCTTGTAGGTGCACCGTGGATAGAAGCTGAACGATTCACTGCAGCCATGAATGCGCTCACATTGCCAGGGGTGCAATTTCGACCAACTGCATTCTTGCCAACATTTCAAAAACACGCACAGGCAACATGTGGAGGTTGTCAGATCCATGTTGTCGACCGTGAATTATTTCGTCCTGTGTTGACAGGCGTTGCACTAATTAGTGTCTTGCACAAATTTGACAAAGAGAAATTCACTTGGAGACAACCGCCTTACGAGTACGAATATAACAAAACACCCTTTGATATTTTGTCAGGGTCAGATCGGTTGCGCAGAAAAATCGAAGATGGACGATCTGCCATCGACATTGCTGCAAATTGGAAAAGCGACGAAACTGCTTTCAACAAATTACGTAAACCATTTTTGCTGTACAAAAACTAATTAACATTGCCATATTTACAAACATGCAACCACGAGTCTCTGTCCTGATTTTGCTATGATTCCTTCCATCTTTCATGCTCATGCCTGAATTTACTAGCAACATTGTTATCATCGCACCACCCGAGAAAGTGATTGAAGCATTTTTTGATCAAAAAGCACTTGCCACGTGGTGGCAGGTAAAGCGTTCGCTCTGTGTACCGCGAGCACTTGGAAGCTACGCTGTAGAGTGGGAAACAACTGACTGGAAAGACGATATCCTTGGACCACTAGGCGGCACATTGTCTGGCACAGTGATGGAGTTTAAACCAGGACGTGAGTTCTTTCTGGCAGACGCTTATTGGTTACCCCCAGAAGGCAATCCAATTGGCCCAATGGCTGTTGAAGCTAACTGTAGCCGACACCCTTGGGGATCACAGCTTCATGTACGCCAGTCTGGCTACGAAGAAAGTGCTCGGTGGAAACGTTATTACGAAGTCATTTCACCTGGCTGGATTCGTGCACTAGATTCACTGAAGAATTTACTTGAACGTGGTCATGCGTGACTATGGACACCATCGGAACAACTCTTAACAAACAAACTATTTCAACAATTTCTCGACAGCTTCGGACACATAAGCTGACATCTCAATTAATTACTGAAACGTGTCTCGAACAAATATCGCTAAAAGATAAAACACTTAATGCCTTTATTACTGTGTTCGCTGATGAAGCTTTACAACAAGCTTGTGAGGCAGACCGGGAGCTCAAAGCTGGTCTCGACCGTGGGCCCCTCCATGGCATTCCTCTGTCACTCAAAGACTTGATCGACGTACGAGGTACCCCTACAACAGCTGCTTCACGCGTCCGGGAAGATCATGTTGCGACTGCCGATGCAAATATCGTGACACGCCTTCGTAAAGCTGGAACAGTGCTAATAGGCAAATGCAACCTGCATGAGTTTGCACTTGGTACTACTAATGAAGACTCAGCATATGGTCCAGCCAAAAACCCGTTTGATCTCAATCGTTCACCTGGTGGCTCATCAGGAGGGTCTGCCGTCTCAGTCGCCGCAGGAATGTCTTTAGGGTCTATTGGTACTGACACAGGAGGCTCAATCAGAATTCCATCAGCAGCGTGTGGTCTCGTTGGACTTAAACCCGCTTACCAAGAGATTTCTATGGACGGTATCGTGCCACTGAGCCACACCCTCGACCATGCTGGGCCACTATGCCATTCAGTGGAAGATGCTTCAATTATTTACAGGTTTTTATGTGGCATGCCAGAGACATCTCTTGATGCTAAACCAGTGCATGGTCTTCGACTAGGTGTACCACGAACCTACTTCTTATCACTCCTAGATACACAAGTTGCCGCTTCATTCGAAGCAACGTGTGATCGTCTTGCTCAAGCAGGAGTCATCCTTGAAGATGTCAACGTGCCTCATGCCAACGACATCGTAGGAATTTACACAAATATCATATTGTCAGAAGCTGCCACGCACCACGCTCAAGAACTGAAGACTCGGGCGAGCGACTACACAACCCCCGTTCGTGTACGGTTAGAATTAGGGAATGATATCCTTGAAAAAGACTACGTGAAGGCACTCCACGGACAAAAAACTCTTCGACAAGAAGTTGATGCTGCACTAAATAACTGTAACGGGTTGCTACTACCTACAGTGGCTGTTCCAGCCACTGTGCTTGGAGCTAACACAGTACAGATTGGTTCTTCTGAAGAATCAATTAGAAAAATCACACTACGACTCACCCAACTCTTTAACTTAACAGGTCACCCAGCCCTGACAATGCCTTGCGGTCAAACTATAGAAGGTCTCCCCATAGGTGCACAGCTAGTCGGACCGGCTGGTCGTACAGGTGAATTACTACAACTAGCACGTAATCTCGAAGGGTATATCTCAAGAAGCAATGCTTGAGCGTTTCTTCCATGCCTGGGAAAATAGACTGGCTTCCGTCACGACTGACCGGGTAGTTCGCCCTTTTGAATGGGGTGTTGATTGGCTTCCAAATAAAGAGGACGGAAGGCCTCCCGATCAACAAGTCTCAGAATGGGTGTCTGAGGTAATGCAAGATCCAACTCGTTTCTTTGATGTACCACCAACAACCAACTATCAGTTTAGTGCAACCGATACTTCACGCAGTCAATATGGGGAAGCCGGTACTCTAAGTTTCCCGACCGCGTTACCCACACCACATGCAGAAAACAATGTTGTAACAGCACGCTGGTTTCCAGCAACACGTCATCGTGAACATTCACGAGCAGTCTTAATCTTGCCGCAATGGAATTCAAAAGCGCACGGACATATCGGATTGTCGCGGTTATTAGCAAAACTTGGGATCTCCGCTCTCCGTTTGAGCTTGCCCTATCACGATGATCGGATGCCACCAGAACTAACACGTGCAGATTACATCGTGAGTTCTAATGTTGTACGCACAGTCCAAGTCTGTCGACAAGCAGTTCTTGACGCACGGCGTGCCATTGCCTGGTTAGCTGATCAAGGATTTGAAAGAATTGGCATTCTAGGAACAAGTCTAGGCTCGTGTCTAGCACTTCTAACAACCACCCACGAACCACTCGTGAAGGTACAAGCTTTGAACCACGTGTCGCCTTGGTTTGCAGACGTTGTCTGGCGAGGCTTGTCGACACGTCATGTACGCCAGGGACTGCAAAACCATATCGATCTAAATACGTTGAGGGAAATGTGGAAACCAATCAGTCCATGGTCTTACTTAGATCGGGTAAAAAATGTACGGACACTGCTCGTTTACGGACGCTACGACCTAACCTTCCCAGTTGATCTTTCTGAACATCTGGTGAAAGAATTTAGTCGGCGAGACATCCCACATGAAGTAGCAATATTACCGTGTGGTCACTACACCACGGAGAGGTTTCCTTTCAAACACCTTGACGGATACGTTCTGACAAAATTCTTATACCAGAATCTCTGAAAATTAATTACTAGTACTCCCAAATAAAAAACTACAAACAACAACGTTGCCTTCGCACATACCTGCTCGAATCAACAAGTCAGCACAATCTTCCCAAAATGATTACTGCTCTCAAGCCGTGCATGTGCTTCTGCTGCTTGCTCTAATAAAAAACAAGAATCAATAACTGGGTTAAGACGATCGGAAAAAAACAACTCAGCAGCCTTCCACAACTCACCCTTGCTACCCATATAAGAACCCAACAACGAAAGCTGCCGGACAAACAAAAACCTGAGATCCACATTGCTTTTGTAGCCTGTGGTAGCACCGCACGTCACCAGTCGACCACCTTTAGCAAGGCAACGCAAACTACGATCCCATGTGGCTTCTCCAACATGCTCGACAACAATATCAACCCCTCGCCCATCTGTTAATTCGCGAATCCTTGCTGGCAAATCTTCATCGTAGTGATTGATAGCAACATCCGCACCAAGTTCACGGCTCTTCGCAAGCTTGATATCACTGCCAGCCGTTGCAAACACGCGTGCGCCATGAATTTTTGCAATCTGAATAGCGGCCTGACCAACACCACTGCCACCAGCAATAACTAACACATCATCCCCGCACTGAAGACGGGCACGTGTGAGTAACATCTGCCATGCAGTAAGAAAGGTCAAAGGAAATGCCGCAGCAGTATTGAAATCAACATGATCAGGGATTGGGATCAGATTAGCTGCTGGAACTTTTACAAACTCTGCACAAGCGCCTGCTTCTCGAGTGCCAAGGACTGCATACTCTGGACATAAGTTATCAAATCCTGACAAACAAGCTTGGCAATGCCCACAACTGATGCCTGGCTGAAGCATGACACGCATGCCAACTGGCAAGTTACTGGCACCAGACTCCACGATTTCACCAGACGCATCGCTGCCCCCAATCATAGGCAGTACTGCTTCTACACCAGGAATGCCGCGTCTATGCCAGAGATCGAGATGATTTAATGCACAAGCATGCACACGAATAAGGGCCTCGCCATTAACAAGAGACGGGTTAGGGGCATCCTCGTATCGTAAAACATCAGGCCCCCCGTGTTTATGGAAACGAATAGCTTTCATGAGGTTAACCCCTCTGATGACAAAACAACTGGTTTCCCTAAGCCAAGAGACTCCACAGACGAAGCAATTAACTGCTGATCGCCAACGATCAACGTGATTAACTGATCTGGTTGTACGTAAGTGTTCGCTACTTGTGTCACATCGTCAATCTCAACAGCACTAATACTTGGAATAAATTCTTCGAAGTACTGATCTGGTAAATCGTACTGAGTGAGCTGAGCCACTCCGTGCGCTATCGAGCGAGCTGTTTCAAAACTTCTTGGATACCCACGAGTCAGGCTTGCCTTGGCTACCATCAGTTCTTTGTTTGTTGTCGGCCGACTTCCGCGGATAGCACTCAATTCAAAGATAGATTCTTGAATAGCATCGACTGTGGCCCTACTATCAACTGCTACCTCTACGGAAAAAGGTGCAGGACCACAGCGCCAGTCAAAGCCAGTCCTAGCACCGTATGTGTAACCCTTGTCTTCGCGAAGGTTGAGATTAATCCGACTCACGAAGTCACCTCCCAATATCCTATTCATCACCACAAGAGCAGGATAATCTGGAGAATTTCGCTTGGCGGATAGCTGTCCTATCCGAACATGTGACTGGGGTGCCTGGGCACGTGGTACAACAGCAAGGCGCACTGTAGACGTGAGATTGTGACTGTCTGGTGGACGGCAACGCTTGAGAGTAGAAGAATTTCTCGGCTGCCATTGGCCAAACGTCCGTTCCGTAATTGCTAGTAGTGTGCTGTGCGACTCTGCGCCGACAACAATGAGAGTGGCATTCTCGGGTCGGTACCTTTGCAGGTGAAATTGTTGTACGTCCTCAATCTGCATTGCTTGAAGTGTTTGTTCGCTCCCAATCGCAAGGTGCCCGTACGGATGATCTTGATACAACAATTGTAGAAACACCCGCTCCGCAACAGCAGGCGGAACATCATTGAGCTGTCGCAATCGGTCTAGTCTAAGTTGTTTAACACGTTTGAAGTCCTCATCTCTTAAACTGGGACATGTCACTAAATCTGCAAGCAGTGTTGCTCCTTTGTCTGCGAACCGGGTCAGGGTTGTCAATGACACATTGGTAACGTCAGGCCCCACATCAATGTTGAGCTCAGCACCAATATCAGCCAAGGCTTCTGAAATTGCTAGGGTTGATAACTTTGCCGTACCTTCGTCGAGCATATCAGCAGTAATACCGGCTAATCCGGCTAATTCTGACGGATCAAAAACCAGACCTGCCCACACCTGAAGATGGAATGTAATCACTGGCACTGAGCGATGTTCTGCAGTTCGAAGAGTAAGCCCGTTGGACAAACGATGGCTCTGAATCACCGGAAAAATAAACTGTAACTCCTGACCTAAATCAGGAAGTCTAGTACGATCTACTTTGGTCACGACACGGATACCGGCTCTGAATCTGTCAAAGCTAACTGACCTTGCTCATGCGGGACAACACTTAAAACAACTCGTTGATTTGGAACAAGAACCTGTGAAGCAACTTGACGGACTGAATCAGGCGTGGCGACCTGATAACGGTGAAGATCAGCACTAAAAAAATCAGGATCCTCCGTGAATACATTGTAAGCATTGAGTTGATCTGATTTTCCACCAAAGCCCCCAACTGTCTGGAGACGATAAACAAAGTGGGCCTCCGTTTGGGCCTGTGCCCGCTTCAGTTCACTAATACGCGGACCTTCTTGGCAAACTTCATTAATAATTTCGTCAATCGCGAAAAACAAAGAAGTAAGTGGTGCTCCTGCCAACCCCGTCGCTACAAGCAGAAAAAATCCTCCAATCTCCAAAGAACTCTGAAAAGCTGAAACGTCGAGTGCAATACGGCGCTCATAGACAAGTACTCGATACAACCGAGACGCTTTACCATTTGTAAGTAAATCAGAAATCAGATCCATCTCAGCGTCGCCTTCGGCAAACATCGCAGGGGAATGCCACGCCATATACACACGAGGCATTTCGACACGATCCTCAAGAACAAGACGGACCTCGCTAGAGAGCGCTACGCTCACTATTGGTCTTGGTGGCGATGGGCCGGCAGGAATATCACCAAAGTATTGTTCAGCTAACTTGAATGCCGTGTCAGTATCGATGTTGCCTGCGAGACTCAGAGAAGCATTTGCTGGATGATAGTACGTGCGGAAAAAATTTTGCACCTCATCTAATTGCATTGCGTGAAGATCGTCAACAGCACCAATGGTCAACCAGTGGTACGGATGATCAGGCGGAAACAATCTTTCCATAACCGCAGCGATGGCAAGTCCGTACGGTCGATTTTCATAATTCTGCCGGCGCTCATTAAGCACCACTGCTCGTTGTGTCTCAAAGCGTTCCTGCGTCAACGCTGGCAGTAAATGGCCCATCCGATCCGATTCCAGCCACAACGCCAGATCAATAGCGTTGGAAGGCACCACCTCCCAGTAGTTTGTCCGGTCGGCATTCGTAGATCCATTTACCGCTGCCCCAGCTTGTTGAAGAGGAGGGAAATATCCTGTATTGCAATGTTCAGATCCTTCAAACATCAGGTGCTCAAACAAATGTGCAAACCCTGTTCGACCAGGTTGTTCATTTTTTGAACCAACGTGATACCAAATATTGACAGCAATAATTGGTAGTTGATGGTCCTCGTGAACAAGCACATCTAAACCGTTATGAAGTGTGATCTTAGTGACAGGAAGATCTAGGTTCTTTGCATTCATTTGAATTTTTTAAAAAAACATGTTGACCGACCATATAAGTCGTATATATTATGTTCTGTCTAATGAGAATGAGTCTCATTATTAATAACAATTTAATGGCTTAAAAACTATGAAACTACCTTTTAGTAAACCTCTTTTTTACTCTATTTTTTCAGCTTTAGTTATCTGTCTACTATATGCCACTCCGGTAGACGCTCAAGAAAACGAAACAGAAGCTGAAGAAAACACTACAACAACAGAAGATCTAGAACGACAGATTGCCATCCTAGCTGAAGAGATTGAACAAATCCGAAGCGGAGAAGCTGAAGAAGAATTAACCGAAGCAGAAAGCCGTGCCCTTGGAGTAGCCCCTTCCGCATCAAAAGTTTATGGTATAGAGCGAGGAGTTTCAATTGCTGGCTATGGTGAAGTGCTCCTGGAGAATTACGCATCCAACAACCAGTCCGGCGTTGGTGGTGGCGCGGCATCAAAGTTTGATGCTTTAAGAGCAATTATTTATACGGGGTATCGCTTCAACGACAAAATCGTGTTCAACTCAGAAATTGAAATCGAACATGCAAAAGAAGCTTACCTTGAATTCGCCTATGTTGACTACAACCTCACTGATAACTTTACACTTCGCGGTGGTCTTCTACTCATTCCCCTCGGACTTGTAAATGAATTTCACGAACCAAATGTATTCATAGGTGCAAAACGACCTGTTACAGAGCAAGCAATCATTCCCTCAACGTGGCGAGAGAATGGCGGTGGCGTACTGGGTAACTTTGGCCCTGTTAGTTTCCGTGCATACGTCGTGAATGGAATGAACGGACAAAAGTTTGCATCAAAAGGGCTTCGTGGTGGACGCCAAAAAGGTGGCAAAGCACTAGCCGGTGATATGGCTTTCGCAGGACGGCTTGATGTCACACCTACCCCAGGTGTTTTCGCCGGCGTTGGAATTTATCGGGGAGGCTCAGATCAAGGCCAAGTTAAAGACAGTAATGGCAACGAAATTAGTATGGGCACCACGATTGTTGAAGTGCACGGGCAAGCACAGTTTCGAGGACTTGATCTTCGTGGACTTTTTGCTCACGCCTCTGTTGATAATGCAGGAGCTGCAAGTACCGCACTAGGACTCTCGAGTGGAAAGCCAATTGCAGATGAACTGCGTGGCGGGTACTTTCAAGTAGGCTATAACCTTCTGTCACAAGTGGACAGTCCCATTGCTTCTTTAATGCCATATGTACGCTTGGAAAAAGTGGATACACAATATCGTGTCCCTACAGGATTTACACGTGACTTATCTCGTGATGGTACCTACAAAACTATTGGTATAGAGTTAAAACCAATTAACAATGTTGCACTCAAAGCAGAATACGCCGTGATAACCAATGCTGCGAATTCTGGACGGAATCAGTTCAATATAAATCTTGGTTACGCTTTTTAATAATGCATGGGAAGCAATAGGTTCTTTACTGTACTTCTCCTGACTCTCGCAATTATTGCAACTTTTTTTGCAGGGTTATTCGCGCAAGACCTATCTCGAGAAGAGATTCTCAAACTGGTCTATCCAGGCACAAGCGTGAAAAGAGAGTACGTTTTTCTGACAAAGAACCAACAACTTCAAGCTACTGAGCAATCGGGTGTCAAAGTCCCTTCGGCACTCATTGCTCGGTATCTTGCAAGTAAGAACAATGAGATTGTTGGCACAGCGTACATCGATACACATATTGTTCGAACAAAGAAAGAAACTCTTTTAATCGCTCTCAACACCGCTGGAGAAGTGCTACACATTGAAGTGACGGCATTTCTAGAACCCCAGGAGTACATTGCTCCAGATGCTTGGTTACGACAGTACGAAGGTCGAGTACTTAATTCGGACCTAGCAATCCACAGGGCTATTAGACCAATCGCAGGTGGAACATTAACAACACATGCAACCAATGAAGCTGTTCGACGTGTGTTGGCAATTGATAAAGTTCTAAGGGAAAACTAAGAAAGTTCTTGACCGACCATCTCAGTCTTATATAGTTTACTTTCTCTAAAAACGAGACTGAGTCTCATTATTTAAATTACACGGAACATATTACAGTGACACGTTGGGAACGTTGGTCATTTGGTATCTTGTCGCTAATCGTAGCAGTGACAGGTTTTGTGTACCTGTATATGAAGTACGTGCTTGAGACCGGAGACCCATTTGCCGTTATTAATCACCTGTGGCAGCCGACAATGTTGCATTTACATATAATTGCATCTCCCCTGCTCATTGTAGTTTTTGGCTTAATCCTCAATTCCCATATCTTAAAAAAATTACGTGCTAACAGCATCACTAATCGACGCACAGGCTGGATTTCTCTCATCACGTTTGGTGGCATGACTCTTAGTGGATACTTCCTACAGGTTGTCTCTACTCAAGCATGGATCACGACTATGATCATCCTACACGTCTCGTTTGGCGTAATATTCTCTATTTCCTACATTACACATTTGATTATTAGTGTTCGAGTTAGACGTCCCCGTCCCCGTCCCCGTCCCCTGTCTCAGGCTACAGAAGCCGCGTGAAAACTGGATTCTTTCTTGTTGCGGCTAGTGTAGTTGCAGCACTCTGGTTAGACACAACCGTGTCACTTAAGCCCGTTGAACGATCTATGTATCTCATGGGTACACGTGCACACTTAATTACTTACGCTACAGAACGTGACAAAGGTATCGAAACCCTTGAAGTGATGTCTCAGGTACTTGATAGTGCCGAGCACCACCTAAGCACTTGGCGAAACGATAGCGCCGTGAGTGCTATTAACCACCATGCTATTGGTGTTCCTCACAGAGTTGATCAAGTGCTCTGTGACACTCTAGCCAGTCTTTATGAATGGCACAAAACTACAAGTGGTACATTCGATCCTGCAATTGGACGACTCGTTGAGGCATGGGATCTCCGAGGACAAGGACATCTCGTATCAGACACTGACTTAGTACAGGCCAAGCACTTAAGTGGACTGCAATATTTTGAGTTCTCACATAAAACGTGCAGTATTCTCCGAACTAGAGATGTAACGCTTGATGCTGGGGGGTTTGGGAAAGGAGACGCCCTCGACCGAGTCACACGGGTACTCCCGGAAATGCCATGGTTAATTGATCTAGGGGGTCAAATTACTGTTGGTGCCCCTCCCCCAAGAGAAGTAGGTTGGGAAGTCTCAATTGCTCATCCCTTAAACCGTGACGAACCCTGGTTACAGATTCTTCTGAAAAATAGTTCGATTGCGACTAGTGCTGGCAGTGAACGTGATCTCCATGTTGCAGGACACCGAGTTGGACATATCCTTGATCCACGAACAGGTCGGCCGGCAGCATTCAAAGGATCGGTAACAGTGCAACATCCAAGCAGTCTAGTACCAGACATCTTATCAACTGCTCTATACGTAATGGGGCCAGAGGAAGGGTTGCTGTGGGCCGAGGCGCACGGAATAAACGCATGCTACCTTATTCCCCAAGCATCAGGGATGGTCGAGATCAAGATGACGTCTGGATTTAAATTACTAGAACTACAGATCACACACACCCCAACTACAGACAGACCCACGTTAGGTTTCAACAACCACTTCAGTGCATTGCAATAGATAACAGTAAATCGCTGCTAATGTTTGTGACTTAACGTATCTTTACCCACCAACTTTCTCTATTACACGTGTCTTCTGATATCCCATAAATGTCAGGATGAGCAATATCCCAAAAACAGTCAACATCATGTAAGCAGGTGTCGTAATCGGGTCTCCGCTAAATGCGTGGGAACTAAGCGCTCCTACTATCCAGATAAAAAACCCAGCAAAAGCCCATTCTTTAAGAACAAGAGGTACCCGCAATAGAAGTACTAAGCCTCCGGCTACCTTCCCAATACCAACAATAACCATCATATAGTCGGGCATCCCGACCGAGTTAAATGTGACCTTCACCGCTTCAGGTTGGGTTAGATCTACAGTGCCAATAAGCACCATGATGGCTGGAAAGAGTAAGCTAAGAATTTTATACATCATCTGTTTCACCTCTCTAATGTCCATGAGTTAGTCCGTGGACTAATAAAACAGTAGAACTCTGCTGCCGTGCTTCAAATCTAATCTTGGCTTACCGACTGGATCGTGCCGTACATCATGCCGCCATATGCACCATGGTCCCAGGTGCCAGCGTACCGATCGTCGTAGAAAATGACGCGTGCACCAAATTCGTCCCCTAAACCTGGAATCGAAAAATCCGTAATGCTAACCATCGGAGTATCACCAGCCCAAACAATCGGAACGACCACTGGTAATGTAGCGTCGACGCTTGCATAAGTTAGGTGGACATCTAATCTCCACCGGTCACCGTCAAGTTTCGTGACCTTGCTAATCTCATAGCGCTCAGGGCTTCCGTCACGCCGATTCTGTCCTTCCAGTGTAAAGTGCCCTTCAAGAACAACGTTCTGCATTCGTTCACTAAACCTGCGTTCACGATCAGTCAATGAAGCGAGGTCCGCCTCTTGACCAGTGCCGATCGCTGCTAGAAACCAACCAAGTCCGAATGCTGCCAATAGCGAGATAACTACACTGAGAACCTTGAACCAGCTTTTCATGAGGCACTACTCATCATTAAATTCCCCACAATCTAGCATTGCACTTCCGTAATACGGATTTCGAATATCTTCGCCTTCTTGTAGCCAGGGCTGCTGCTTCATCGGACAGTAAGCTACCCTAATCCCATCCGGAAGGTTTAAGCCCTGAATCTTGCTATATCGCAACAGTGCATCAGTCACTTCAGCTAGAGCTATCCTTGCTTCATCTATGCTCTCTGCGCGTTCGAGCTGACGGACAGTATCGCCGAGTTCCAAGCCCAGAGAACCCCAACTAGCTAACTCCTTGAGCATCGCAGAAGCATGTTGCTGTACCGAAGTGAAACTGTCAGCTGCCAGTTCTGTCTGAATTTTCAGGTAAGAATTTACAAGACTTGCAGGTGCATACTTTTCTTCAACGTTGTTAGTCGCCCCGGCAATTGTGATGACACTGCACGTCATTGCAAATATCAGAGCAAGTGTATAACGCATCTTGAACTCCTCTTTCTCAATTACCTTACAGGTACAAGTGGAATCTTTCCCTTATTTGCCATCGCTACATTATGTGCAGCAATTGACACCTGAGCTGCTGTTCGCTCAGCAACAGTTAAAAAAGCGCGTGTCACTGTCGACGCTGGTTCAGATTTGACAAGTGGTACACCGCTATCACTTCCCTCACGTATCGGCTGGTAGACCGGTAGACAGCCCAAGAAAGGAACTTTCATTGTTTCAGCGAGTTTTTCTCCCCCACCATGCCCAAAGAGTTCAGTCTCATGATCACAATTTTGGCACGTGTGATAGCTCATGTTTTCGACGATGCCAAGCGTCGGAATATTTAATTTCTGATACATCCGGACAGCACGTCGACTGTCAGCTAGCGATACTTTCTGTGGTGTGGTCACAACAATGGAACCTACAACAGGCACCGTTTGACTAAGGCTGAGTGCAACATCTCCAGTACCTGGCGGCATATCAATGATTAAATAATCGAGATCCTGCCATGCAACTTCACGGAAAAATTGTTGGATGGCACCATGTAGCATTGGTCCTCGCCAAATAACTGGCGCATCGCTCGATGTAAGGAACCCAATCGACATGACCTGTAGTCCATACTTTTCGGCAGGCACGATTCGCTTGCCATCTGTGCCAAGTTGGGTTTGCAAGCCAAGCATAATGGGAACATTGGGTCCATAGATATCACCATCGAGGATACCAACGCGGCTACCATATTGAGCAAGTGCTAGTGCCAAATTAACTGCAACTGTTGTCTTCCCCACACCTCCCTTACCAGCCCCAACAGCAATAACATTCTTGACTCCAGGTAAGGGGGTGCGTCCTGTTTCGGGCATTGATACAGAACGAACATTAGCAGTCATTTGGACATCAACTTCAGTCACACCAGGCAATGAACGAACAGCAGCAGCAGCTTGTTCACGCATTTGTTCCTTGACTGGACATGCGGGTGTCGTCAACTCAATTGTCAAGGCAACCCTACTACCGTCTAGGACTAGATCCTTAACAAACCCGAGGGTAACAACGTCTTTATGGAGATCTGGATCAACTACAACCTGTAGCGCCTTTAAAACTGTGTCTTGATTAAGAACATTTGTCATAAGAACTCAAATAATCTAAACCTTTATGTAACGATATCCCCTAGCGCAACGCTACGCAAGAAGAGTAGCAGCACAGATCAAGTGCACATCCCATAACAAGATAACTACAACCATTAACCAATTGTCACATGAAGATCTACACGTGTTGGTGGCGCGTGGTGCGTAGTAAGAACAAAACGAAATGTCTCACCATCACAAACACCCGCGTGTATAGATAGCTTGACTGCATGCTGACGTACTTCGGTCCCCGTGCTCAGACACAATAGGCAACGCTCAGCCCAGCTCTCTCCCCGTCCACCACAATCACGACATGTCAAACTTATAGGAATATCGATCGGAATAACTGCACCGTCTAAAGCTTGACGTGGTGACAAACAGATCCGTGCTTGAAGAACTGGGTCAAGCATTTCCTCGACAAAAGCGCTTTGCATGCGTTCCACTGTCGTTGCCACACTTGGAAAATCGATCACTACTTCATCAGTAAAGAAATTGACAGAGTTGTCATATGCACGGCCACCAACTTCAACCAACGTAACTTCGCTATCAGATGGATAGGACATATCTTTGACTCATAAAACAGTTGGTGCGATAAAAGTGACCTTAAGAGAAGCCAATGGATTCCATGGAGTCCTGGTTGCTATTTAAATCATGTGCTAAGTAGTTCAAAGCGCATTACAAATGACAAGCTACAAGAATATCTAACTGTTCTACTAGGGATTTCACTGTTTCGAAAAGACGGACAAGCCACTCCTAAAATGAGTTGCTTAACTTACAAAAACTCATTTATCTTGAACCAATAGTCAACAGAAGTTCGCGACGAACGTTCTCTTCCATTCCTTCAATATTTAGTTCCGTCTCACATTCATCACACAGCACTTCAAGCACAGCTGGACGACTCTCGTCTGAAACCTCCACACGCGAATCATCTACGTGGACTACGTGCACTTGCAACGTCTTCACCTGAAAATCTTTATCGTTTCCACAACTCTCGCAGGTCAGCCCCACATGTGTCTCCTCTCATATCCTTGAGGGTTCCTGGAAAGCGATTGTATGAGATGCTTTGGATAGGGTGCAACGAGAAACCGGACAAAAAAATATATTTATTACCTGCTCTGAACATCCTAGCGTTTTAAAAGACTTCCAGGTAATTAGACGTAAACTAAACATGCCTCTACTTGGGTGTGAGGAGCCATTGAAGAAACTGCTTGACGGTATAGATCAAGCTGCTGTCTATGTTCAGAGCGACGACGGCCAGTCTTAAATTCGAGAACCGTTAAACAACCGTTTGGAGATCGCACGACACAATCAATAGTACCAGCAGAAATACCAGTTTCAGTCTGAAGTGAAAATGGTATCTCGTGCATTGTCTCACCTTCCCTAATCAAAATTTGCACTTCAGGCTGGTTGGAAAGTGTCCTATACGCATCTACTACTTGTTCAGATAACTGTGGGTTTGCAGCAACCTCAACTACTTCATCTGTCCGTAATAAAGTAGCAATAGTTGCCTTCAAAGAGTGCGCTGAGAATGAAGTGCCCGTTTTGGCAATACCTTTGCGCGCAATAAGACGGTGCACCAACGTACCCAACAAACGGTTTGAATACTTATCAGTATCTAGGGACTCTTTAAAAACGTATGCGTCTTGTAGTTCTTTCGACGCTGGTCGACGTGGAATCGATGCATCAGCAATAAAACTAAAATCATCCAACGACTCCTGAAACTTAGGTATCACTTTTGTCCTAATGTGTGTCATGTCTTTACAAACATGAAACTGATGTGCCTCCCCAGACGGCAACAGCCACTCAATTGTTTGTGATGCTGTGTCTGTAGCCTCCTCAAACAACTTAGCAAGTGATGATGGCATTACTTCTGCAAGACTATTGCGTCCAACTCGCATATGGCCATTCTTGACAATCGCTGCGAGATAGAGCCGATCTCTTGCTCGTGTAACAGCAACGTATAACAAACGCTTTGTTTCTTCACTCTCATGGTCTGTCGTGTTTTGATCAGTATCCGAAGGTAAATTCCCAACTGAAACAGTCGGCAAACTCGCATCTCCATGACCAACTGTTACGCAAATTGGATCGCGACTCGGTGCTGTCCCCCGTGTCACATCAACAACAAAGACAATTGGAAATTCTAATCCCTTAGCAGCGTGCACAGTCATTAGATTGACTGCGTTCACAGCATCAATCACCGCATTTGATTCATCACTAGTGGAAAGCTGACTGAGGTGTTCAGTAATACTCGCTACCGTAGAATATCCACTGTTCTGTAACCGCCGAATTAAAGCCCGAATCTTCTTAAGATTCTCTCGTCCCTGCTGCAGTCTAGGTCCTTTCAGCTCAACACTGTACGCAGACTCACTAAGCACGTGATCAAGAAGTTCAGCAGGCGGAAGAGAATCAACAAGACTAAGCCAGCGAGGAACATTCGATCTAATCTTTAGTAATAACTTGTCATCATATGGATCTAACTTTGGAGGCAACTGAGAACTTAGCACCATTGTGGCTATGTGAGGTGCTAACTGTCGAAGTCCTTCGTCAGACATACGCACGAATCGCGAACGTAGCCAAGCCGCGCAACAAAGATTAGATCTCGGATCAGATAAATATGAGAGTAGCGCCAGAATGTCCTTAACCTCGTCTGTCTCAAAAAATCCTAACCCCTTGTATACGTACGCAGGTATACCCCGCATCTCAAGTGCCGTCTCAAACTCTCTATGACTGTCCCGCGTCCTAAAAAGAATTGCAATATCTCCAGGTATGACTTGCCTAGAAACACCGGACACCCGATCACGCACTTTTTCAGTAGCCAACAAACGTTCAATTTCCGAAACCACCTTAGCAGCACAAAGTTTTAAAGAGTCTGCTGCAATCATGCCAAGAGCATCTGAGTGTTCTGAACTAACTTTGTCAGGGATTGGAAACTGGTCGTTTTCCTTAAATTGAAATGCGTCAGCACGGATCAATGTAGGCTTAATGGCTGCACACAAATTGTTAAAGAAACTAAGCAGTGCTGGTACAGACCGAAAGCTTTTTGAAATCGACCTATTAATATCGTAACCAGGACGTAGGCCTTTGAGAAACCTTGCAGCCTCTTCAAATACAAGCACATCGGCATCGCGAAAACCATAGATTGACTGCTTGCTATCACCAACAACAAAAATGGATGGTTCAAGAGGCCCAGAATGCGCCAACCCAGCACCTTCTCCCCATGACTGAACTAGTAGTGAAATTAATTTCCACTGTGCACGACTCGTATCTTGAAATTCATCAACTAGAATGTGATGGTATCTAGATTCAAGACGGTATCGGCTTTGGGAAAATTCATCCATCTGACCAAGCAACTTAATCGCACTTAATAACACTTCCGTAAAATCTAAAACTGCGTTTGTCTCAAGGGTGTGTCGATACTCAGATTCAGCAACCTGGTAAAGCCTCCACACACCACGAGACAGAATCGCGTTAAGATCACGACGGTAACGCAAAAGGACATTTTTAATTGCTGAAGCATTTTCAACAACTACTTTTCGATGACAATCCCAATCACGATCAGATGAAAATTGCGACTTCTTGTAGTTGAGCCTCTTTCGCGGCTGGCCAGCCTGAGTTAAAAAATGCTCCTCAACACGTACTAATAACCGTTTCCAAATCCCCTGCTCAACCCCAACTGAATCATCTATCTCAACCACTAAGGCACGGAGATCCCTTGAGAGCAAGTCAAACTTAAGGTCGAGTGGACCCGTCTTAAGAAAAATAGATAGCCCATCAGGCGCCTGATTAAAGACCCCTCGAAGACCACGAGCAGCTCGCTGACAAGCCTCATCAATTGTTAATTTTTGTGGCCCAACTGTAGTTACATAATTAAGAACTTCTCGTGCAATGATCCTTCGATTCAGCAACGTGGCTAACCCATGTCGAATTTGGTGTTCACGTAACTGAGAAAAAACTAAGTCGACATCTTCATCATGACCGATAAATGACCGGCAAGTACGCATTGTTCTATCTAGCGATTCCCTGACCAGGCGAGGGCCTTCAGATTCACTGGCCATTGAAAATCCTGGGTCAACGTTAGCTTCAAGAGGGAATTCTCGTAATAGCATCAAGCAGAATGCGTCTATTGTCCCGATAGTAATATCTCCAAGTCTGTCTCGAAGCTCATTCCATTGTTCTCCTGACAATTTTCCACTAGCAACTTCTCCACGTAGCGCCGATACAATACGCTCTTTAATCTCTGAAGCTGCCTTACGTGTAAATGTAATTGCAAGAATGTTAGAGGGGTCTACTCCAGCACGAAGTAAATTCAGATAGCGTTCAACTAAAACGTGTGTTTTTCCAGTACCAGCAGACGCTTGGAGAGCTACATTGTAGGAAGGATTCACTGCATAGATACGCCCATCACGATCACGTTCACTGATACGCACATTTAGTGAGTCCCTTGTCCTTAAAGACGGCGATGGACTAGACATTAACTAACATAATCCTTGCGACAAACCCCTGTGAAAGCACAAGAGCGACAAAGTGACTTCTTAAATGGACTCGGTGGAAAAACACCTTGCTCAATGTTGTCAATAACAGTAAATACGCGGTTGCGTGCTTCCAAAAGAGATTTTCCAGTGTCAGGTTTTTCAACTGATACAACAGGTGAAAATGGTTCCCGTTGACCAAAAGCCACATACGCTGCTGTATCCACGGCCCAGGATTTTTCATCATGCTTTTTCAAGCGCTCTACCGCACACAATGCATACACTGGCACTTGTAAAGCACGAGATAGAATTGGAGAATTTCCAGATTTATAGTCGATAATACGAAACCTTGAACCATTTAATAGATCAATTCGATCTGCCACACCACGTAAAGACACAGTTCGACCATCATCCGATCCAAGTGTGAAGGTGCCCTCTAACGGGTACTCTAAAAGTCTGGCTTGTACTTCGTTTGGTCTCAAAGTCTCAACGGTAATAATGCGATCAACGATGCCCATAGCAACAGCTGAACCAAACAAATGCATTCGCTCAATCACAGCCTCTGCTGTAGGTAAACGGTTTAAGAGTGGTTTTGAAATTCTGACAAAGAGTTCTCTTGCTTGGTCTACTCGCTCAGGTGTAATAACTTTTATTCCTAGCTGATCCCAAGCTTCAAAGAAACGCTGAAGAACTTCGTGGATAAAACGCCCGCGTTCTCGGTGTGACATTACCAAGTGATCCTCAAGTGGCTCTTCAATCTTAAGGACCTCCGAAGCAAAAAACTTGAAAGGACAATCTTGATACCGCTCCAGTGCACTGGGTGAGTACACCGTAGTTGAGTACCCTGGTATGCTTCCGTGATAAGCTAAATTACTGGAATCGACCTGTAAGCGAAGATCGATCCACTCACGAGCTTCAGCACTAATCTTCTGGACACAAATTGGTTCTAGCGTCAACGCTTCAATTTCAAAGATACGTGGTGAACTTGTGGTAGATCCTTCCACCGTCGGAAATCCGATTGTTTCTAACTCGTCTAGAAACGGGGAACCAGAAACAATCGTATCGTCTTCAAGCGAAAAATTTGAAACAACGAGATTCTTAGCCGGTAGCTCTAAAAGATCTTGAAATAAAGCGCGGGCACCATCAATTCTATCTCTCTCAGAAAACCATCCAAGTTCACGCAGTAACCCAGGTGAGTAAAAAATATTTCGACGAGGACGATCAGGCCATTCTCCATCAATCAACCCTGCCAGTTGAACTGAATTGAAATTAGCAAAAGCAGCGCTCTCGGCATCGACGAGGCATACTCCTTCTTGATCACGCCTAGGTGAAAACGTGTGACTTTCAATCCAGCGTCGAATAGTCCGGTCAAGCTCAATAAAATTGTTTGGATGTTCGTCGTGCAAGGAGTACGCATCTCTGAGTGCAGTTAATACACTAATTACCAACGCCCGTACACGTAAATGACGTGTCCGGAGATCATCGCTACTGATTGGAATGGTGCTGTTCCTAGTCAAGAACTGTAACAACACGTCAAGATGTGCTGCTGGACCAGCAGGTTCCGTAAGGGGCAACAATTGTTTAGCAAGATTCAAAACCAACTTTCCAGCAGGTATAGGACTTGTAGAGACTGAGTTAGTGTTTTTTGTTGTTTTCCAACTCTTTACTATCGATTCGAGTGTAGAGAATTCGCCGAGGTAATTAGTTTCTCGTAATGCCAGATTGAGTGCGTCAACACTAAGAGGGTCAACTGGCTTCCCATCGTAGTTGAAATGGAAATGAGGCGAGCGAAGCAATCTAATAGCTGACGCTCTAGAATACCCAGATGTCACAAAGGTCAATACTAAGTCGAGAGCCGCGGCATAAGGTTCGGCAGCGAGCGGTAATGCTTCAAACATTTGAGAAGGAATCGAGGCTGACCGCATTACAGTTCGTGCCAAATACACATAAGGCAACGGACGTGGAACAACAAGCCCAATATGATCAAGGTGGATTGAGTGGGATTTTTCCCTTGCCAATTGCTTTATCCAACGAGAAAAATTTGAAACCTCTTCTTCACGATCTCGACTGGTTTGTACCAGCAGTCCATTTTTAGTTACTATTGATGGATTCTTTTTCTCAGATTCATCCGTGGAAATTCGAACTTCGTCTATGCCTGGAAGCTCTTCGCGCAAGCGGTGGTGTAGATTTCCAGAAAGACAATTGTCTGTAACTACAACATCAAGCTTCTTAAGACCTGGCACACGGGCAAGGAAATCATAATCACTCGACCAGAGCCCGCCAGGCTCCGCTGCATTATCACGAACAGCAACAACTACATGATTCCATGGTTTTCTTGCAGGCTGTTCAAGAATTACACGTCGCATCATGTGCTCGTCGAGTGCACCCGTATTCAAAGAAAGCTGCTCGAATTCCACGAAGACAGAGGCAAGGAACTTTGTCTGGCGAGCTAAACGCTCAGCACCTCGATCAATAGATATTTTTGACTGAAGCGTACCAAGTAAGAGACGTTCAAAGGTTTCGACGTTGGCTAAGCATTTCTGAAGCGAGTCGTAAAATTTAAGAATTTCTGTCACGAGACCAGAACGGAGTTGGAATGGAGGGACCGTTCCAGCTTGTTCGACTGACCGGCACGCAACACTCATCAATACCTCACGTTCAAATATTGTCAGTGCTCTAGATATAGTCGTCAGTCTTGATGCAAAACACTCTATGAGTTGGTTTCGTGTTACAAACTCTGGAAAAATAATTGCTTTTTTCTTAGAAAAACAGTGCTGTTCAATAGTCCGCCTAAGATGTACGGAGGCTGTCTGTGTGGGTACAACTACGATACGGTCGCGAGCGGAAAAAGACTCGCCTTCCGTCGAAAGATCAACGAGAAGATTACGAAATTGCTTCAGATCTCTTACCCGTAGCAAGCGTGTTGTACGAGGTGTAATCACTAGAATTAGTAAAACGTCAGAATCAAGTTAATTCTAAAACCAGTATTTTACATCCTAGCCCATGACAGACTAGGTCAGTCTATGTGGAAAACCTGTGGATGCTTAGTGTAAAACCTGTTGAGATTCAGACAGTGCAAACAAATTTCTAAAACGTTTATCACTACTTGTTCGTAAACCTAGACTGTGTAAGGAATCTTCGTGTTGGCCTTCGCTTGATCTCAAATTCTTATTACGTATGATGGCGAAATCTAATTCCTAAATTTTAAAAGACTACATGTGACGGCTCATTGTTTTCAACACACTATAGGTAACCAGGCTTACCAAATTGAGGTTACACAGGTTAGTAATCGCTGGCGGGCCCAAATCCGGCGAATGCCAGGCATGTCAACTGCAGTTATGCCCTTTTACGGTGCAACCCCAGACGAAGCGGCAGATCAGCTTAGCCAGTGGCTCAGTCTTGCGCATAATCGACAAGTTGCCCAATCTGACTAGATTAACCAACCATTGCACTAATAGAAGTCTGTCATTATCAAAGCATCTTGCGTAACCCGAACTTATCCCTGCACTGTGGGCGTGCTAACATTATTTTTTAACAAGGGGGGCCAGTGGCGCAGTTGGGAGCGCGCGTGAATGGCATTCACGAGGTCAGGGGTTCGATCCCCCTCTGGTCCACCATTTTTAATCATCGAAAAGTAATTCAGAAACAACGTCTTCCCTTACCAAAAAAGATTTTCTGATCATTTTCGAAGCATCGCTGCCGCATAATCAATAGGGGTATCAATATCAGTCAATGCACCTTCATCTGAGATTCTGACATTCAAGATATCTTTCTCGTATTTCCGGATAATAGTCTTAGCACCCCGTTCCGGGTCTGCTTTTCTTAAGGCACGGAATAGCGACCGATCAAAGAGCACAGGGTGACCATGCCGACTGCCAATTGCCGGACGTACGATGGGTGAATTATGTTTGTAGTACGCCTCAACAATCATCTGAATAGTTTCTACAGCA
>CEUS01257202.1_pt1 | contig 22266 bp, 23 predicted proteins | sample 427031 | NCBI WGS metagenome assembly CEUS01 (sample SAMEA2622837, study PRJEB7988) | marine metagenome | biome: marine biome (ENVO:00000447); feature: marine epipelagic mixed layer (ENVO:xxxxxxxxx); material: "saline water (ENVO:00002010), including plankton (ENVO:xxxxxxxx)" | depth 140 m | reverse complement strand
GCTTTTTTTAAGGCAGGGGCTATTGTTCTTCGCCAATCCAGCCATCGGAGCTTTCAGAGAGAAAATGGGAGCCACTAACGTTGCGGCTGAGATCAGCCTGGGAAAAAGTTTTGATTGCGCAGTAGTGTTTATAGGTATGAGGGTTCTGGGTCATGCTTGATGCGTATATTCCGGTGCTCCTGTTTGTGCTGGTCGCGATCGGTTTTGCCATATTTACCCTCATGGTGTCGTCGCTTGTTCAGTCATCGCGCTACAATAGGGTGAAGCTTGAGCCCTACGAGTGTGGAATTGAGCCTGTTACTGACGCTAGGGACAGGTACAGTGTTCGCTATTACCTGATAGCGATGCTGTTTGTGATATTCGACGTTGAGACCGTATTTATGTTTCCTTGGGCCGTAATAATGGACGAGCTGGCCCTGTTCGGTCTGATAGAGATGTTGGTTTTTCTTTTTATCCTTGTCCTCGGTTACGTCTATGCCTGGCGCAAGGGTGCTCTTGAGTGGGCCTGAATTTGCCAGTGCTCGGTGGGTCTCGGTTCAGTATCCAACCCACAGCTGACAGTCAAGGAGCCTGACTATTGTGGCAGCTGCGTAGGTCAGCAGTTCGACACAGCGACGCGATAGGCTAAGGCGGAGTTTTGCTGAAGTTATGGCAGACGAACCAAAATCTGGTGACAAGACTCGTGACCCCAGGTCAGGAGGTCCACAATCCGCCTTGGGCGAAGCAGCGCCAGAGCCTGCTGCGGCTCCGAAGCCGAAGCCGAAGCCGAAGCCGAAGCCGAAGGCTCCTCCAGAAGCTCCGAAGGGACCGGCTGACCAGCCACCTGCCGACGACCAGGAACGGCCTGCGTATTTCGGTGGGTTTGAGAAGGCACTTCCCGGTGCTATGGAGCAGGTATCTTACTGGGTAGGTGACTGGACTATCATAGTTCCGGCCGCTGCATTGCTAGAGGTTGCGACCTATCTGAAAGGGTCGGACGATGGGTCCTTCGACTACTGTTCGGATATCACGGCAACTGACTGGCCTCCCCGTGAAAAGCGTTTTGATGTTGTTTACTGCCTCTATTCGACTCGGCGTCGTCACCGTTTGCGACTAAAGGTGAAGCTGGGTGAAGGGGAGTCGATTCCGTCTGTAACTAGCGTGTGGCCGGCAGCGAATTGGCTTGAGCGCGAGGTTTGGGACATGTTTGGTGTCAACTTTTCTGGTCACCCCGACCTCCGTCGGATACTAATGCCAGATGATTGGCAGGGGCACCCTCAGCGAAAGGACTATCCCCTCGAAGGACCTGGGGAGTTTTTACTAGAAAGCCCTATGGAATGGTTGCGATTGCGTAATCTGCCGGATGAGGCAGAAATAGAATAGTCTTAAGCTAATGCAATGTCGCATTATCGTGTGGTGAGTTGCGCAGTAGAAACGAGAGGCCGCTGCAGTGTTAAGTATAGTGACCAGTGTTGTAGATCGCTAGTCTAGGACGAGGAACCATGGCTACAGAAGCATCGCCAATCTTCGATACCGACGAGCTCGTGATCAATATGGGGCCCCAGCACCCGAGCACCCACGGGGTGTTGCGGATTGTGCTAAAGCTCGACGGCGAACGTGTAATTGATGCTGATGTCGTTATCGGTTATATCCATCGAGGAATCGAGAAACTAAGTGAAAATAGGGATTGGACCCAGATTATCCTGTTGACAGACCGAATGGATTATGTCGCCGCGGCAACCAACAACTTAGGTTACTGCGAGACGGTCGAAAAACTGATGGAAATCGAGGTGCCGCGCCGAGCGCGTTACATCCGTACGGTCTTGGCGGAGCTTCAGCGGATCGCGAGTCATTGCTTATGGCTCGGGACCCACGCGATGGACATAGGGGCGATGACTGTTTTCCTCTATGCTTTCAGGGAGCGCGAGCTGATTCTTGATTTATTCGAGGATTACTGTGGTGCACGATTAACATACAATTCGATGCGAATTGGTGGGCTCCCACTCGATATTCCAACCGGTTGGGACAACAAGGTTCGGGCGTTCTGCGATCTGATGGAAAGTAAGATTCCTGAATATGAGGAACTCCTGACCAACAATCGCATATGGTTGGAGCGGACCCGTGGTGTGGGAGTCATATCGGGAGAAGATGCTGTTGGTCTTGGGCTTTGTGGTCCCCCATTGCGCGGGTCCGGAGTCTACCGTGACGTGCGGAAGGACGAACCCTACGCCGCCTACGATGAGTTCGAGTTTGATGTACCTCTTGGAACCAACGGGGACACCTATGACCGCTACCTGATTCGTCTTGAGGAGTTTAAGCAGTCTATCCGAATTATCAGGCAGGGTCTTGATGGTATGCCTGAAGGCCCGGTAATGGGGAAGGTTCCTCGGTTGATTAAGCCGAAAGCCGGGGAGACTTATCATGCGATTGAATCGCCCAAAGGTGAGCTTGGATATTTCATTGTGAGTGACGGTCGAGCGACAAATCCCTACCGATTCCGCGTACGGCCTCCGTCTTTCTGCAACCTCCAAGGGCTGCGTCCGCTGATCGTGGGCCATCTTGTCGCAGATGTTGTAACTCTTATTGGGACCATCGATGTTGTGCTAGGCGAGGTTGACAGATAGCGATGATCGAAACGATCGTTATCCCGTTGCTCAAGATAGCCGTGCTGCTCAATGCGGTGTTGGTGTCGGTCACCTTTATGACTTTGCTGGAGCGCAAGGTTATCGCTTGGGCCCAGTCTCGGCTTGGACCGATGCGCGTGGGCCCCTATGGGGTACTGCAGGCAATCGCTGATCCAATCAAGTTGATTCTTAAGGAGGACATTACCCCGGTCAAAGCTGATCGGATGATGTTCACTCTTGCGCCTATCATCTCACTGGTGCCAGCCTTAGTTGTCTTTGCCGTTGTTCCGTTCGGTGGAGATGAGCTTTTTTATATTACCGATATAAATGTCGGATTGTTGTTTATCATTTCGGTCACGTCTATTGGTGTATACGGGATCATCCTAGCTGGCTGGGCCTCAAATAGTAAGTATCCCTTGCTCGCGAGTCTCCGTGCATCTGCTCAACTTATCAGCTACGAAATTGCCGTGACAATGACTCTAGTCAGCGTGATTCTGACGGCTGGAACTTTGAGTATGGTCGGGATAGTTCAAGCCCAGCAAGATTCGGGTCTCTGGTACGGATTTGTGCAACCGGTGGCATTTGTGCTCGTGTTAATTGGGGGTTTGGCCGAGACTAACCGAGCTCCTTTTGATATGCCCGAAGCAGAGCAGGAGCTGACTGGGGGGTTTCACACCGAGTACAGCGGTATGCGGTTTGCGCTGTTCTTCCTAGCTGAGTATGCCAACATGATTGTCATCTCGGCTGTGGTTACGGTTTTGTTTTGGGGCGGATGGCTGCGTCCGTTTCCAAGCATCGACGCGTTGGCCTTCTTGGATCTCATTCCAAGTTGGATCTGGTTCTTCGGTAAGATGTTCGTGTTCTTGTATTTGTTTATCTGGATTCGGGCGACGCTGCCCCGTTATCGCTACGACCAGCTCATGCGACTTGGTTGGAAGGTTTTGATCCCAATTGCTATCGGAAATATCGTTGTGACCGGGATAGCTAAGGTAGTGCTGTAAGTCATGGCCGAAGCTCTTGCTTTTTATACTCTCTCCGTTCTGATTTTGGGGTTAGCCGTGGCGGTTATCACCACGCCAAATACGGTTCATAGCGTGGTGTTCCTGGTTCTCAATTTTCTCTGTGTGGCGGTGCTCTACGTCTTCCTGCAAGCTGAGTTCTTAGCCGTTATTCAGGTTCTGGTTTATGCTGGCGGGATTGTTGTGCTGTATCTGTTCGTGGTCATGTTGGTGAATTTGGGGCGGTCTCCAGAAGAGCATCAGGATCCTCGGAGGCTTGGGTTGATAGGGCTGGGGTTGTCTGGGGCTGTTTTGCTGGAACTGGCTGGGATCATTGCATACAGCTACACTCGGGAACAATCTCCCCCGGTTACGGCGGCCCAGGCTTCTCCTGTTCAGGGCAACATCGAAGAACTCGGCTGGTTGCTGTACACGGACTATCTGATTCCCTTTGAGGTTGCCTCGGTCTTGTTGCTAGTTGCGATGGTTGGCGCCATCGTGTTGGCGAGACGAGAGTCTTAATTTGATGATGGAAATTACTCCTGCCCATTACACGATTCTTTCTGCTGCGCTGTTTAGCGTTGGGTTGATAGGGGTGTTGGTGCGACGAAATATCATCATCATCTTCATGGCGATCGAGCTGATGCTCAATGCTGTCAATATCAATCTCGTTGCATATGCCAACGAGGTAGAAAACCTTGTTGGCCAGGTGTTTGTGGTTTTTGTGATTGCAGTAGCGGCAGCTGAGGCGGCTGTTGGGTTAGGTATTATCTTGGCGCTGTTCAGGAACAAAGAAACCGTGAACATCGACGAGATGAACGTGATGCGTTCGTAGTAGGTCTTGTGCATAGTAGATTTCGGTAGACGATGGATTTTATCTGGCTCATTCCGTTATTGCCCGGTGTCGGTGCCGCCATAAATGGGTTATTGGGCATTCGCTACTTCAGCAAGGTTCTAGCTGCCCGGATAGCCTGCGCTACGATGGGAGCGGCCCTCCTGCTGTCATTGGTGGCTTTTTTGGAGCTGCTTGGTCTTGAGCACCGCGAGCATGTGGTTACGCTTGCTCACTGGATACCCCCGATTCCTCTTGAGACAGCGTCTGGGATTGGTGCCTTCGAAGTGCCATGGGCATTCCGGCTTGACCCGTTGTCTGGAATGATGATTCTGATCGTTACCGGTATCGGGTTCCTCATTCATCTCTATTCGACCGCTTACATGGACCATGAGCCTCGTGGAGGTTACGTCCGGTTTTTTTGTTACCTGAATCTCTTCTGTTTCTTCATGTTGACCTTGGTGCTTGGTAGCACCTTTCTTGTGATGTTCGTCGGTTGGGAGGGAGTCGGACTCTGTTCCTATCTTCTGATTGGATTTTGGTACCACAAACAGAGCGCCTCAGACGCTGGCAAAAAGGCGTTCATCGTTAATCGTATTGGCGATTTCGGCTTCGTGTTGGGTGTTTTTCTCGTGTTTTATACGTTCGGCACCGTCGATTTCCGGGAGGTTGCCGAGGCTGCTTCCCATATGCCGGTTGAGGTCGCAGGATTCGGGGTAGTGTCGGCCATCTGTCTGTTGTTGTTTGTTGGAGCCGTTGGTAAAAGTGCCCAGATCCCCCTTTATGTTTGGCTTCCCGATGCGATGGAAGGGCCGACACCGGTGTCGGCACTGATCCATGCAGCCACGATGGTTACGGCTGGGGTTTACATGGTCGGTCGAAATGCAGTCTTGTTTGAGCATGCGCCGATGGTTATGACAGTCGTGGCGACTGTCGGTGCCCTAACAGCTCTGATGGCGGCTACGATCGGTCTGGTGCAGACCGATATCAAGAAAGTTTTAGCTTATTCGACGGTATCGCAGCTTGGTTACATGTTTTTGGCGACCGGTGTGGGTGCGTTTGCCGCCGGAGCTTTCCATCTCATGACTCATGCTTTTTTCAAGGCGCTGCTGTTTCTTGGCAGCGGTTCGGTCATCCATGCGATGGACGAAGAGCAAGACATGAAGAAGATGGGGGGCCTAAAATACTACATGGGAACCACCTTCATCACGATGTTTATAGGTGCGATCGCGATTGCCGGAGTTCCACCATTTTCTGGTTTCTTTAGCAAGGATGAGATTCTCTACCGAACCTTCCTGAGCAACAAGTGGCTTTGGGGGTTGGCGGTGGTCACGGCAGGCATGACTGCTTTCTACATGTTTCGTCTGATTTTTATGACTTTCTTCGGTGACTATCGGGGACCGGGGTGGAAACACGAAGAGCACGGTGGTCATGCTGAAGAGCATGGCCACACGTGGCACGGGCCCCATGAGTCGCCAAGGTTGATGACGGTTCCATTGATGGTTTTGGCTGTCGGTGCATTCGCGGCAGGGTTTGTTGGCGTCCCGGCTGCACTGGGTGGGGGCAATGCTATTGAGCATTTTTTGGAGCCGTCATTTGTGGCAACATCGGCCTCCCACGCCGGAGAGGCTGAACATGCCGTCGCTCATCTGTCACACGGAGCTGAACTTGCCCTGATGGCGTTTTCAGTGCTGGTGGGCCTTGCCGGAATCAGCTTGGCGTATCACCTGTATGTACGCCGTAGAGGTCAGGCCGACCGATTGGCTGCCAACTGGTCTGTGGCCCACCGAGTGTTGCTTAATAAGTACTATGTTGATGAGGCTTACGGCGCAACGGCGATAGACGGCACGATGGCCAGTGCTCGCGGTCTGTGGACCGTTGACAGGAGAGTTGTTGACGGTGCCGTGAATGGGGCGGGTTGGCTCACCCGCGCTTTGTCGTGGGTTTCTCATGTACTTGACAAGTATGTGGTCGACGGCTTGGTGAATCTTGTGGGGTGGATTTGCCAAGAGGGTAGTTACCTGTTCCGCCGTGTTCAGACCGGCCTTATCCAGAACTATGCAGTTGCCACGCTGTTTGGAGTGTTCGCCTTTATAACCATGTATCTAGTGGCGCGTTACGTCGGAGTTTAGAGAAGACATCTAAGCGGTTGAGGAAATCTCTATGATGTTTCACATTTCAGTCAAGTTCATGCGGCCGACGACGCAAGACTTTGACCTTCAGATTGAGGTCATGGCCCACAGGGCTTGTGGCCTTTTGAGAACCCGCCCATGAGCAACACCGCTAATTTTCCACTCTTGTCGCTGATCATGTTTACGCCGCTGGTGGGTGCGGTGCTTTTGCTGTTTGTGAGCAAGCACAGCGAAGATACCATCCGGTGGATTGCGAATGGATTTGCCGTACTCGGCTTCTTGGTGTCCTTGCCTCTGTGGTTCTGGCTGGATGTGGCCACAACGGACTGGCAGTTTGTTGAGAAGATGGACTGGATCCCGTCCATAGGAGCCCAGTATTTCGTTGGGGTCGATGGGTTCAGTTCATTACTCATCCTGCTGGCTACCCTCATGGGGGTAATTGCGATCTTGTCCTCATGGACGGCGATCACAGAGCGAGTGAAGGAGTACTACATTTTTCTCCTTGTGCTCCAGACAGGCATGATCGGAGCCTTTGTGGCCCTGGACTTCCTGCTTTTCTTTGTTTTCTGGGAAGTGATGCTGGTGCCGATGTACTTCCTTATTGGGATATGGGGCAGCTCGAACCGACTGTATTCGGCGATTAAATTCTTCCTGTTCACGTTGGTCGGGAGCGTAGTGATGTTACTCGGTATCTTAGCGGTCTACTTCTACTATCACGAAGTGACCGGAGACTACACGTTCGACATCACCAAATTTCACGCTTTGAACATGCCGTTCGATTTGCAGTGGTGGGTCTTCTTGGCCTTCTTCCTTGGCTTTGCCGTCAAAGTACCGATGTTCCCATTCCATACTTGGCTGCCTGACGCACATACAGATGCGCCGACAGCCGGGTCCGTGATCCTGGCTGCTGTGCTCCTCAAAATGGGCACTTACGGGTTTATTCGATTTTCTTTACCCATCTTGCCTGAGGCGACCCAGGCTTTTGTGCCGTGGGTGGTTTGGCTGTCGATTATTGGCATTATTTACGGTGCGTTAGTGGCGATGGCGCAGCGCGACTGGAAGCGCCTGGTGGCTTATTCGAGTGTTAGCCACATGGGCATGGTGATGCTCGGGATGTTTGCGCTGACGCCGGTCGGTGTGACGGGCAGTATCGTTCAGCAAATCAATCATGGTGTGTCGACTGGGGCTTTGTTTTTGTTAGTTGGGGTAGTTTACGAGCGTCGACACACGAGAGAGATTTCTGAATATGGCGGCCTGTCTAAGGTCATGCCGGCTTATGCCGCAGTGTTTTTGGTCATGACAATGTCTTCGATTGGGCTGCCCACCTTAAATGGCTTCATTGGTGAGATTTTGATTCTGCAGGGTATCTTCGTGGTTAACAAGGTGTGGGCTGCGTTTGCTGCCACTGGCATAGTGTTAGGGGCGGCCTATATGCTCTGGTTGTATCAGCGGACTATGTTTGGGACTGTAGATAACCCAAAGAATGAGAAGCTGCCTGACCTGAATCTTCGGGAGTGGGCAACGTTCACTCCGCTGTTGATTTTGGCGGTTTGGATCGGGTTATATCCGAAGCCTTTCTTGGATAGGCTTGACACTTCCGTCGATCGAGTCATGGCCCGTGTCAATAGTGCTTACATGCCCCTTAATGCTCTTGGGCAGGGGGCCGTCGAACCAAACACGCCACCCAAGGTGCTCACTCTTGAGGTGGATTCCGGCGATACCGCAAGGACACCCGTCCGTGGTGGGGCCAGATAATGCCGGCTGGTTTTTCTGCGCTTGATTTCTACTACATCCTGCCTGAGTTGTTGCTGACAGGCGGAGCAATGGTGGTGCTGTTGTTGGCAGTGCTAACGCCTCGCAACGACAATCTATTGCTCGGGGTGTCGCTGGGCACCTTAGTGGCTTCCGTGCTCTCAGTGTCGTTGTTCTCCGGGTTAGATGTGACGGCTGCTCGTGGGTTGCTTGCTGTGGATAGTTTTGCAGCCTTCTTTAAGTTTATTGTTCTCTTGTCTGCTGGGCTAACGATGTTGATGTCGGCTCCCTATCTTCGCGTGGAAGGTCTGAAAGCTGGTGAATATTACTTCCTGATCTTGTGTGCGACGCTCGGTATGATGTTCATGGCGAGTGGGGTTGACCTAATCACGCTGTTTATCGGTCTTGAAACGATGGCAGTGTCATTTTATATACTCGCAGGCTTTCTAAAACCGAACCCCCGTTCAAATGAAGCCGCTGTCAAATATTTTTTGTTAGGTGCCTTTTCTTTAGGTGTGCTGCTTTATGGAATGTCGCTGGTCTATGGGGCAACTGGAACCACAAGTCTACAAGGCATAGCTGTTGCTTTGAGTGGACAAAGTCCGAGTATGGTGATCGTACTTGCGGTGGTGCTGATTGGGGCTGGGATGGGCTTCAAGATCGCAGCGGTACCGTTCCACATGTGGGCGCCTGATGTATACGAGGGGGCTCCTACTCCCGTAACTGCATTCCTATCGGTGGGGTCAAAGGCGGCCTCATTTGCCATGTTGTTAAGGATTTTTGTCGAAGCTCTCCCTGCAGTCGCAGCTGATTGGAGTGCGCTGTTCTGGGTGCTTGCTGTGCTCACTATGACCTTGGGCAACATTGCTGCTCTTACGCAGAGCAACCTAAAGCGAATGCTTGCCTATTCTTCGATCGCCCATGCTGGATACCTGCTGATAGGTGTAGTTGTTGGCACCGAGCGTGGGGTTGCTTCCATGCTTGTGTACTTGGGTGTCTATCTATTCATGCAATTGGGAGCATTCGCTATTGTGGTGGCGATGCGTCGAAGTGATGTGGTTGGTGATGAATTGAAGGACCTCGGCGGATTATTCCGTCGCAGCCCGGCAGCGGCTTTCATGATGTTGCTCTTCATGTTATCGCTGGGTGGTATCCCACCAACTGCAGGCTTTATGGGCAAGGTGTGGTTGTTTGGGGCGGCAGTAGACGCAGGATTCGTCTGGTTGGCCGTGATTGCTGTGGCCAATAGTGCCGTATCTCTCTATTATTACCTTCGCGTTGTCGTGTTTATGTGGATGCACGAGGATGCCCAACCTGGGTCCCCTTTGGTTTTTGGCCCTGCTATGACGGTGGCGTTAGGCATCGCTATTCTCGGTACGGTTGTGTTCGGGATTTATCCTCAACTCCTCTTCGAGCAGGCTCAGGCGGCAGCCGGAACTCTCGAAGGATTTAGTGCTACAGTGGCGTTGCGATAACAGCCTGAGATCATCGAGCAGTCTGCGCCATCCCTCTTACAAAAATGCGAGCATTACTTAGGAATTGCTGGAACTTCAGGATGTACGCTGCCTGAAGCGGGTGTTGGGTGGTTAAGCACCATAAAGTGGATAGCATTGAATGGTGTTCCAACCAGGAGCCTGGTTAGGTGGGGATTGTGTGGTGGAGTAGCTAATCCTGCACCAGAGAGCCTGACTAGTAAACTGGGAATGCGATGAGCTCTTTCACAGAGCTGTTCTGCCTAGTTTTGTGACGTTGAGATTTGGTTGATCGATTCTTGGATCAGGTTGTCGTTGTCTTCCTTGGTGAGATTCTTCTTTATAAGCTTCGAAGCGACAGCAAGAGATAAATCAACTGCTTCACGGCGAACTTCTTGTAACGCCTGTGTAGTTTCTTGCTGAATTTGTTGCCTCGCATTGCTGACCAGGGCCTCAGCTTCGGCCCTGGCCTTTCGCTTCACATCCTCACGAACAGTCTCTGCTGAGGCTCGGCTCTTGGCTACGATATCTTGTGCTTCTGAGCGTGCAGTTGCCATGATTTCCGCTGACTGTTCTTGCAGACGTTTTAGTTCGAGTTGCGCTTGCTTGGCGTCATCCAACGATTTCTGTATGGTCCGTTGTCGTTCCTCGAGCGCTGCGAGTAGCGGTCGCCATGCGAACTTGCCTAATGCCCAAACCAGCACCAAGAAGGTGAGAATGGTCCAAATAAATAGCCCGGGATCGGGTTGGACCAGAGGATTATCCATGTGAGGCTCCCTTTAACGGTGTCATGCTTGGCACAGCAAGTGATTGAATGAACCGGTTACCGCATTAGGACGACAATAAAGATGAACACCTCGGCCAGAATGGCCACACCTTCAAGCAGGAACAGTGGCAATTGTACGGCACCGCTGATTTGTGCTGCGGCAGACGGCTGCCTGGCAATACTCTCAGCAGCAGCAGCTGTAAACCGACCAATGCCTAGACCTGCCCCGACAACAATCAGACCTAGACCGAGCGCGACGCCAATGATGTACAGGCTTTCCATTCAGCTAACCTCCGTGTGAGTGAAGTGTTTTTAGAGGGGTAGATATGCTAGTGGTGGACATTGATGGCCATGCCTATGAACACTGATGTTAGCAAGGTAAACACGTAGGCTTGGACCATGACGACAATAATTTCGAGAGCCGAGATACCGACCGCCAGCGGCAAAGCGACTGTAAAACCAACACCCATGCCGAGAGCCGCGCTCTCAAATACTTGATTAAAGATAAAGACAAGCGACAGAATCGAGAGGATGGCAATGTGCCCTCCGGTCATGTTGGCGGCTAACCTCATGGTGAGCGCGAACGGTTTTACAAACATTCCCATAACCTCGATCGGAATCAGCAAGATATAGATTGGCCACGCAAGACCAGAAGGTACCAAGTTTTTCCAATGAGTTACAAAGCCATGAGCCATGGTGCCAGCAACGATGATAGCGAAAAAAGTGATCGTAGCTAAAGCTGCGGTGACGTTGTAATTGGCTGTGGCGGTTGTGCCGCCATGAAGAAAACTGTTTATTAGGGATTCGGCCTCGTGCCCATTTCCCAGCACAAATCGGTCTATAAGCCCCAATACCTCGAAAATAGGGACGAGGCCGATCGCGTTACATACAAGGATGAAGAGAAAAAGCGTTAGAACGAGTGGTGTCCACGTGTTGACGAGTTTTGTACCGACGTTTGGAAGCACGATCGAATCGCGAATAGATTGCACCAACCACTCCAAGGCATTCATAAAACCCGAGGGAATTGGTTTGTCCTGACTCAGGTGGCGACGAATAGTCATGGTTACGACTAGAAACAAAAACGCGGCTACCAACCATAACATCATGACGTGCTTTGTGACTGAAAAATCAATCCCCGCGATGTGGGGTAGGTGCAAGATAGGGTGATCAAGCGGACTATTTGAAACGTGTTCGATGATCACTTCACCAGCATTAAATCCCTCTTCGGCCCCGTGCTCGAGGTCGGCTGCATGGTGGACGTCTTCTTCGTGTTGTACGCTCATGATGGTGAAGCTGCGTTGTGGCCTTTGTTGGTACTTCTTAGCCTGTGATTTACGTCTTGTCTAGTTCAGCCTCATGCGAGTAGTCAAATAACGTTGGTGTCTTCTCTTTTCTTCTTTCGGTTCCATGTGAGTCGAGGGAACGAGTACTACTTGGGCTAGTGGTTGACGGACCTGGTTATGGCCTGAGTAGTCAACGTTTTCAGATAGAACGCTTCGCTGATCTGAAGCGATACAAAATAGCCAGTAAAGCTGAGGGCAAATGCCACAGGGTTGACCTCGAGTCCTATGATCGCGATCCACACGTAGATCGGGTAAAACAACATCTTCAAGCTGAACCCTCTTATCATACGACCGGTCATGCTGGTCGGGTCCTTGCCTAGCGCCTGTTCCATGGTGATGATGGTTCCGAGTCCTGTAGCGAGTGGGCCCAGCATTCCGAGCAGTATAGCCTTAGCGTAAGTCGGAGCAATTACCGTCATGAGCAGGCTGCAGCTTGACACACTCACAAATGCAACAAGTAACAGCAGTTTCATGCTTTCCAGATAGTCTTTGCTAGCTCATAAAAGCCAACGACGAGGCCCAGCAGCAACCCTGTTACCAAGCCCCAGTGAGACGTCGTGGCCCAGCGATCGAATAGATGCCCTAATCCACCGAGCAGTAGGATCGCACCCGTTAGTGTATATCCTGCTGCTGCCGCCGGGCCAGACCGACGAACGTTCTCCTGCAAGCTATTTAGCGAACTCGCAAGAAAATGGTTGCTCTGGTCTGACATAAGCGTGCCAGCACCCGGTACGCCCGAACAAGACAACGTGTCCAGGCTAGGGACGATTGGGACAGGGCCAACACCCCACATATTTCCCCACCAGCAGGGAACATAGGATGATAACAGGCAAGGCCTTGGCATGGCAACTGAGCTTGGTGGTTGCTTAGTGATACCTGGCAATCATCTCGATCCAGTTTGGCCATACAACTGCAGGTTGCATAGTCGACTGAACCAATAATCTGAACATGTCTTGGACTCTAAATGCCTTTATATGAATGATTGCCCGAAAAGATAATACCAGCACCCTGAGGTGACAGAGGCTGCGCGCTGGTCATGACACAAGCGAGCGATCTAACGGAGCAAATCATTTAAGGCTTTTCTTTGATCCGGAAAGAGGCTGGGGCGTCAGTCAGGTTCATGAAGGTCCGTGTCTGGAAGCCTCTCCGCGCTCGATATTGCGGCAGTCTTGAGGCGCGTGATGTTGCCGGTTGCACGGCAGGTTCTTTGTTTCTGGGGTCAGTAATCGTTAGCGGCTGTTATGACGTCCAGGATGTCGTTAGCTTGAGGCAGAATCGCTTCGGCAAGATCCGGATGATAGGCTACTGGGCAGTCGAGTGCTCCTACTCTCTTAACCGGGGCGTCTAAATGACCGAACAGTTCGTCGGCTATGCGAGCTGCCAATTCAGCGCCGAACCCACATGTTAGCTGGTCTTCATGCGCAACGACCACGCGGCTGGTTTCTGCTACTGCGGTGGCGATTGCAGACCAATCGTAGGGCGCTAGCGTTCGTAAATCGATTACCTTCACGCTGATACCTTGCTGCGCTGCCCGTTCGGCTGCTAGCAGTGTCCGCTGAACTAGGGCTCCCCATGTGATGACCACCAAATCAGAGCCCTCTCTTTTTAAGCGGGCTCGACCGAATGGTATTTGGTGATCTGGGCCAGGATACGGTGCTTTGCTGTAGGTCTGGCGATAGAGATGTTTGTGCTCTAGGAACAGCACGGGGTCGTCGCATCGGAGCGCTGTGCGCAGCAGTCCGACTGCATCGGTGGCATCTGAAGGAAAGACGATGCGTAATCCAGGGCAGTGCGCGAAGATGCTTTCCCCAGATTGGCTATGGTAGAGGGATCCTCCACGGACATATCCCCCGATCGGAGCCCGGATCACGAATGGGCAGGAATAGGCATTGTTTGATCGATACCGTATCATGGTCAACTCGTCCCTGATCTGCATCATCGCTGGCCAGATATAGTCGAAAAATTGGATCTCAACTACAGGTTTGAGTCCTCGCAAGGCCATTCCGATGGCACGCCCTACGATGTTGGCTTCAGCTAGCGGAGAGTTGAATACGCGCTCACGTCCATATTCACGCTGAAGACCAAGTGTCGCCTTAAAGACGCCTCCCTTCCCCTTGACGGTAGACAGCGCCTCGGCTCGGCTACTGTCGGCGATGTCTTCTCCAAATGCTAGCAGGCGTGGATTTTGTCCGAATTCGTCCTTGAGAGTACGGTTGATAGCCGCCACCATCGTGATTGGATCTCCTTCAGAAACTCCAGAAACACTGAAGCTGTCAGAGGTGGGGTCCACATCAGGGGAATAGACATATTGGAGTACGGTCGCTGGGTTAGGTGACTTAGCCGCCATCGCGCGGTTAGTTGCATCCTGTATTTCCAGGTCTACACTCGCGGAGATCCGAGTTAACGTTTCTGTGTCGGCAAGGTGCTTGCTAGTCAGAAGTGTGGAGAAAATTCTGAGCGGGTCGCGATCGTGTTCTCGGGTTCGCTCCTCTTCGTTCCTGTATTGCCCATCGTCATCCGAGTATGAATGCGAATACAACCGGACAACGTTTGCTTTCACTAAAACCGGCCCACGCCCACCACGAGCATAATTGAGCGCACGCTTCATTGCTGCAAAACTGGACAGAACGTCGGTGCCATCTACAGTGATGACTTCGAGTCCGGGGAACGCTGAGACTAAACGGGCAATGTCCCCACCTGGAGTTTGGATTTCAACTGGGACCGAAATAGCGTAGCCGTTATCTTCGACAAGAAAGATGATTGGCAGGCGCCTTGTGCAAGCCGTGTTCAGGGATTCCCAGAACTCACCTTCGCTGGTTCCCCCATCACCGAGTGATACAAAAGTTACATTGCCTTCCATGTCGCCGGCGTCGGTCCCGCAGATTTCTGGAAACCTTAGATAGAACTGACTGGCTTCGGCGCTTCCTACAGCATGAAGGCACTGAGTGGATACTGCGCTGGACGGCGAGACAAGGTTGAGATCCGGTCTGCTCCAGTGAGAGGGCATCTGTCGTCCACCCGATGATGGATCAGTTGATGCGCCTACTGCTGCTAGAAGCATCTCATAGGGTGTCATGCCAAGGGCCAGACACAATGCACGGTCTCGGTAATATGGAAAAAACCAGTCGTAGCCAGCCTTTAACTGCCTACCGGCAGCTACGAGGATAGCTTCATGACCTGCTCCGCTAATCTGGAAAAAGCTCTTGCTTTGTTCGAGAAGCTGGATTTCCTTGTCGTCCAGCCGTCTGGACAGTAGCATCGTTCGGTAGATCTGAAGCAGCTCAGCTTGACACAGCCCTTCATAGAGCCGTTGGGTCTGGGCCGGATTCACGGCCTTGGAGACCGTTGAGCTCTTCATGGTGGTGGGTTCCTCTTTCACCGACGTAGGTTAAATATATAGCTCCGATGCGGCCGTAATTATAGCACTGAGATTGGGGTTTGAGACCAGACTTTGAGATGCGAAAATATCCATAAAGTGTTGAATACAAATGAGAAATGAATCTAAAGAGGGCGTGTTTGCTTGTGGTCAGCTGCTGGGGACTTGGGCCGACATCGAACTTCACAAGGTGACAGAGTTAATTTCGCGAAAATTGGTCTCGGGTGAGTGTCAGACGCTGGCTCAAGTGTATCTCAAACGAGGAGCTTTGGTGCCACGACACAGTCACAAAAGCGAACAACTGGTCTATGTCTTGGAAGGTGCCCTGAAGGTACGAATCGACCAAGAGAACCTTATCGTAAGGGAGGGCCAAGTGCTACGGATTCCAGTAGGTGTTCCCCATCAGATGGAAGCGTTAGCGGATACTTTCGAACTGGACCTACTCAGTTTCGGTCGGGAGGAGAGGGTGGTCTAGGGGGTGGCCGGGAACCTCCCAACAGTCAAGCCTTGGGTGTTTTCTAATGACCTTTACTTAATGGACCGGTCCGTTCCAGTCATCGTCTCTCGGATAGACGTCGAACTTGCGACGTAGTCGGCCCATTTTCCAACGGAGGTAGCGATACTTGATCTCCGCCATTAATCCGAAACGACCGAAGCTGGCCAGGTTGGTGCCAATACCGCGTTGCAGGTACAGGTATCCGACAACAAGCCCGCCTAGATGGGCCACATGCGCAACGCCTCCACCTCGTGGTACTGACAGGAATGCGATAAGGCCGATGATCATCACGAAATATTTTGCAGGTACAGGAAAGAGGAAAAACATCAAGATTGGAGCTTTGGGATAATAAATTGCAAAAGCCATCAGGAGACCATAAATAGCACCAGAAGCCCCGATAGTTACCTCGAGGTAAGTGGGCGTGCTGAACTGGAACGGTAGCAATCCGGCGACGATAGTTGCGAGTCCAGCACCAACGCCTGTCACGAAGTAGAACCGTAAGAAATAGGTGGCTCCCCATATTCGTTCAAGGTGGACTCCAAACATCCACAGTACAAGCATATTGAAGAGAATGTGGCCGAAGCTTCCAGGATCGTGTAGGAACATGTAGGTCACTGGCTGCCAGAACCGCATACTGGTTAACACAGCCTGCGGACGAAGCCCAAACAGTTCGTAAATTAGCAGTTGGCCCAATGGTGGTATCAAGCATGCTAAGAAGAGAATCACATTGACCCCAAGCAACATCTTGACAGCTGGGGTCATTGTGCCTGGCCCAAAAGAAAATGGAGATTGTGCCTGGTAGTAGGTGGGTGGCATCGACTGCTATCGTACCATGGGGCGGCGAGTTCGGTTGTCTGAAGCTTAGCCCGAACGGAATCGGGATAGGAGTGTCAGAAGCTGGTTCTTGACCTGGCTGAACTCGGCTATTCCAAGTAGTCGTGATGCCGTGGCCAGGGTGACCACGCCAACAACGATTTCGCTACCTAGTGTTAGCACTGAAAGCGATAAGTTTCCGTCTTGCCGGAATACAGTTAGCCAGTGGTCAGTCATTGTGACCATGATGCCCATGATCAGTGATGCAAGGGAGATTCGTAGGAAGCAGTCCGCCGTCGTGGCTAACTCTAGACCGCCTAGTCGGTGGCCTAGGACTGTCAATAACATGCCGGCGTTTGCAAGTGCGGCGATGGCGGTGCCAAGAGCGAGGCCAGGGTAGCCGAAGGTGCGCACCAGCAACAGATTGAGCACGATATTTAAACCTACAGTTACCATGCTAATGATAGCTGGGGGCAGACTTGTCCCAAGTGCGTAAAATCCAGGGACGGCCAAGCGCACTGCCGAGTAGCCGACCACGGCAGGGGCATAGCACGCAAGGGCTAGTGCTGTCGCTTGCGTATCCTCCCTGGTGAAGCTACCTCTCTCAAAGATTAGCTGGACAATCGGTTCGGCCAAGACTATGAGGCCGACTGCTGCTGGGACCATTAGCACCAGCATGAGTCTGAGTCCTTGGGCGATTGTTCGTCGCATTTCGGGAAGGTCATCCATTGCTGCTTGGCGGGAGAGCACTGGAAGTGCTGCCGTGGCAATTGAGACTCCGAAAATCCCGATTGGGAGGTACATGATCCTGAAAGCATAGGTGAGCCATGAAACAGCACCTTCACCTTGGCTGGTGGCTAGAATTGTGTTCACAAGCAAATTGACTTGCATCGCTGCGCCAGCCAAGGTACCAGGACCCATCAGGCCGAGAATTTCACGTAGTCCTCGGTCCTGTAGGTTCAAGGAGAGCCGGTAACGAAATCCTTCTCGGCGTAACATCCAGTATTGTGCGGCTATTTGACCGACCCCGCCGAGAATGACACCGATGGCGATTGCCATGATCGGTTCTAATCCGACTCGTGACATCAAGGGTGCAAGTAACGCCGCGCTCAAAATGAGACTTACGTTGTACATTGCAGGAGACAGAGCCGGTACAAAAAAACGGTTCAAGGAATTTAGCATCCCCATACAGGCGACCGCGAGCGCTACCAATGTTAGGAACGGTAGCATTACTCGGGTCAGCTGAATTGTTAGCTCGAGCTTGCCTGGAACAGAGCTAAACTCCTGGGCGAAAAGTCTGGTGATAGGCTCTGCGAAAACTATCCCGAGGATGACGATGGTGCCAGTGATAAGGAGGAGGGAGTTGATCAGTTGTGTCCCTAGTCGCCAGGCGGCCGCTCTGCCAGAAGTTGTCAACCGGCGTGTGAAGGTTGGAACGAAGGCGGCACTCATTACTCCTTCGGCAAATAGATCTCGCAGTAGGTTGGGTATGCGGAACGCGACAAAGAAAGCATCCATCGCGTTGCTTGCCCCAAAGTAGTAGGCGAGTGAGAGGTCCCGCACTAACCCCAGTAGACGGCTAGTCATGGTTGCTACACCAACCACGGTGGCCGATCGGGCTATCGGTGTACTGCGGTTGATACCATCGGGTGCAGTTCTCTCGGTAGTGGGTGTTCTATTACCTGGGTCTGGGAGTGTCATTTGAAGAAATTATTGAGCCGGCAAGAGTCTGTTGCTACATGTAGTGCCTGTGCCAGCTCTTGTCGTCCATGCGTCTCTTGCCCTGACCAAGGTTTTAAAAACGAATCGGGCTGGACAAACGCTTGGCCAGCGGTCCGGCGGCGCTGGTTCTCAGAGGATTGCCAGCGTAGCATATGTCGGGACTGAGAGATTTTCCATATCTCTGGGTCTGTTCCTTGTCGAGAGATTTCATTGGAGATCCAACTGCAAGAAGGTGAACTGGCATGCCCATCATCCGGAGGTTGGTGTCGATCCTCTCAGACATGCCCTCTTCCGCTCGCTTTGGCTCGCTCGATACATCGTTAGGTCGGCTATATGTAGGGGTGACTGACTTCGGTGTTTGCGCCGTGATCTTTAAAGAGTCGTTGGAGCAAGAACAACTTGAGTTCTTGGTAGATGACTCCTCCAATGAGCGCCCTGACGATTCCATGCTGTCTGAGGTGATCAAGCAGATCGGTGCTTATTTTGCTGGAAATTTGCAGGCCTTCTCGGTATCGGTTGATTTGAGTGCTGTAACGCCGTTTACTGCACGGGTGCTTGAGGAGACCCGAAAGCTGAAATTCGGTCAATTGACTAGTTATGGCCAGCTGGCGAATTGCTTGGGTGGCCCCCGATTCAGTCGGGCTGTTGGCGGGGCTCTAGGTCGAAACCCTATCCCCATTCTAATTCCCTGTCATCGAGTCATAGCGCGCAATGGAGGGATCGGAGGTTTTACTGGAGGGCTTAAGCTAAAACAAGCTCTGCTTGGTTTGGAGGGCCACAGTTTATCCGGCCATGTACCGAAGTTGTTCTCCGGCTGTTTGGACGATCGAAAGGTTCAATGAAGTGGGCTTGAATTAATTGCGCTCTTGAATGTTGGGAGAAAGGTGGGACACGAGTCGGGGAATGGAACTTTCCAGGAAGGCATTGGGGAACTGACTGTTGTTTTAATGTTTCGTTCAGACTGCAAATCGAAAGTTGATGACATCTCCATCCTTCACTAGATATTCTTTTCCCTCTAGTCTGACTTCGCCATGCTCACGGCAAGCAACGTGTGAACCGTCTCTAGCCTTTAGTGCCTCGTAGGGAACAACTTCGGCGCGGATGAAGCCACGGGCTATGTCGCTATGAATTTCACGGGCTGCCTCTTGAGCTGCTGTATCCAGCGGAACCGACCAAGCCCGACACTCGTCTGTCCCTACCGTGAAGAAGGATATGTAGCCGAGCAGGGTGTAGCACGCGCGAACCACACGGTCGAGTCCTGAGTCAAGAAGCCCGATGTCACTTAGGAAGGCGGCCCGATCGGTAACTGCTAGCTGCGCAATCTCCAATTCTATTTTTGCGCATACATGCACCACTTCAATTGAAGAACCAGATAACACTTTGTCAAGACCGGCCTGCTCGATCGCCTTGCTTGGATCAGAAACGTCAGCTTCGTCGAGATTGAGAACGACTAGGAGTGGTCTCGCTGACAGAAAACTGAAACCTCGGATCCGTTTGGTGTCGACTGTATTTAGCTCGATCGAGCGGAGGGGAATACCTTTTTCCAATGCCGATTGACAGTGCTGGATGAGACGTGTTTCTTCTTCGACTTCGGTGTTCTTCCCTCTCTTCGAGTCTTGTTTGAGCTTATCGAGCCGTCGCTCAGCTACTGCTAGATCTGCCAGAATGAGTTCGTCTTCCATTCGTTGTAGATCACGGCTTGGGTCGATTTCTCCATCTACATGGGGTACTCGTGCATCGGTAAACATGCGAACGATGTGGAGTAAGGCGTCTGCGTTTCGGAATCCCGAGACGTCGAGCATGGAAGCACTGCCGTGTCCAGTTAGCTCGGTCACTTCAACCGTGGCATTGACCTGTCTCCGAGGCTCAAATATTGCAGTCAAGTGATCGAGGCGCAGGTCAGGCACTTGAGCAATACCAACCTGCGATTCCTGTCGCCCTAATGTGGCATTTTCAGTGTGATCGCTGACACCTGTCAGCAAGCGGAAGAGAGTTTTTTTCCCTGTTGACGGGAGTCCGATCAGCCCAGCTCTTAACATCTGTCAAAGGCCCTTGGTGGGGTGGGTTGGGTTACCGAAAGACGAAAATAAAGCGTAAACATGTGGAGGCACGTCTAGTTAATGCGTTCTTGGTAGTTGACACCGAGCCGGCTGCCTTCTACTATCGCAGTGGAGTGAATTGGACTTTAGTGGATTATTAGGGTGCTTAGGGGAAATTTTTCGGCAAAGATCGATGAGAAGGGAAGGCTCAAGGTCCCCTCGTTGTTTCGGATGGTCATCCAGGATCGTTATGGGAGTCAGCTTTTCATAACCAGTATCAAAGGGGATTCTGTGCAAATTTATCCGATGCAGGTGTGGGAGGACATTGAGCGGCGTATTGCACAGATTCCGTCTCAGTTGCCCGCTGGCACCAAATTCCGAGACCGGGTGAACTACTTCGGTCAACCGGGTGAACTCGATAAGCAAGGCCGCGTGTCGATCCATTCTAGGCTTCGGGAGTCGGCCGCTATGGTTGGCGAGGTTGATGTTTTTGGTCAATACGATCACTTAGATGTATGGAATCACGAGCGATTTACGAGACGCCTGGATGGCGAACCTTTCACTGACGATGACGCTAAAGCATTATCCGAATTTGGCATCTAATGGCAGCAATTTTACACGAGCCAGTGCTTCAGGGGGAGATAGCCAGCATGCTCACTCCCAAGGGGCGTGGGCTGGTTGTTGATTGTACTGTTGGTACCGGTGGACACGCAGCGGCGCTACTTGAAGGGGGGGCGACTAGGGTGTTAGGCCTCGACCGGGATGCGGAGGTGCTGCCGTTAGCGCGTGAACGATTGGCCGCCTGGAAAAACCGGGTAGAGCTAGTGCATGCTGATTACAGGTGCCTTGATGAGGTGTTGGCTCGTCTTGGAATTGGGGAGATCGATGGAGCACTTGCCGACCTTGGGCATTCTTCCATCCAGTTGGAGGCTGAAGGACGGGGCTTCAGTTTTAGACGAGAAGATCCATTGGATATGAGGATGGACCGTAGCCAAGGTGAAACGCTTGCTGAGATGCTTCGAGGTGTAACACCAGAATCATTGGCAGACATCATCTATACATACGGAGAGGAGCGTCACTCCCGCCGGATTGCTAGAGCAATTGTTGAGGCTCTGAATAACGCCACGGTGAGCACGACAATTGAGCTTGCGGCAATTGTGCGCAGGGCAGTTCGGCACCGAGGTCGAGCTCGGATAGACCCGGCGACTCGAACATTTCAAGCACTTCGAATTTGGGTCAATCAGGAGCTGGAGGGGCTTGATGTGTTCCTGCATTCAGCCGCCAGCCGGTTGAGGGATGGGGCTAGGCTTGCCGTCATCAGTTTCCACTCGCTGGAGGATCGGATCGTGAAGTACGCCTTCCGGGAACTCGAGCGAGGTGGAGAAATAGCTTTTGGGGTTCTGACTCGAAAACCGATTAGGCCAAGTGTATCCGAGCTTAGTCGAAACCCTCGATCGCGGTCCGCAAAGCTGCGGGTGGTCCGGAGGGGGTCATGACTAGGCTTGACCTTGACTTTGATATCAAGAGGGAGATCCATAACTCTCCGATCATCCGAGAGATTGATAAGAGTCGGCAGCGCGAACTATGGAGGTCAATTTTCATAGGGGTATGTCTTGTCGCGGTTGTGCTTTTTTCCGCTTGGCAAAATTTTCAATTGCTTAGCCATGGGTATGAAATTGTTGAATTGGAGAAACAGAAAGCGACAGAACTTGAGTTAAATCGGCATCTTCGTCTGGAAATTGAGACTTTGCGCTCCCCTGGGCGAATCGAAAAGATAGCAATCCAGGAGCTTGATTTGATCACGCCCGGCCTTTCGGATGCCCAAATTCTCGAGCGCGTTTCTCCCACACCTCCGCCAGGCCGGTCGGTGTTGGCTATTCGGGAGACAGGTGGGCTGTCTGGGCAACAGCCGTAAAACAAGG
>CEUS01025061.1_pt1 | contig 22276 bp, 21 predicted proteins | sample 427031 | NCBI WGS metagenome assembly CEUS01 (sample SAMEA2622837, study PRJEB7988) | marine metagenome | biome: marine biome (ENVO:00000447); feature: marine epipelagic mixed layer (ENVO:xxxxxxxxx); material: "saline water (ENVO:00002010), including plankton (ENVO:xxxxxxxx)" | depth 140 m | reverse complement strand
TTGTTGCTATATTCTGATTTTTGTTTTGCCAAGTATTATCACCAGTTTTTGTTCCATGATATGTATCTTATCACTATCAGTAAATAGGAGGGTACTAAGTGACGAAATATGCCATCAGGTAGGCGTATTTTATGTTTCGTGTGGGAACGACGTTTTGCGCTCAGATTTCTTGACACTATATTGTCCTAATGCTAAAATTTCCGTGCTGCTCTTTGCACCAGTTCCAGCATATTTTCAGGGGCTTTGGATGTGGTGTTTGATCCCCTCAGGTTTTTCTGTTTTACGCTTATATATTGGAGTGCATTATGTCGATTCCTAGAAATGTAGAGCTAAAAAAGGGCCTCAAGGACGTCTATTTTGAAAGGACTGAGTCTAGTCTTATTGACGGTAAAGAAGGCAAACTCCTCTATAGGGGATACAGCATACACGATTTGGCCGAGCATTCCACGTTTGAGGAGACGGTATTCTTACTACTTGAAGGTTCACTTCCGACTCAAGTCGAGTTAAATAAGACTGATAGTGAACTTCGTAAAGCTCGTCAGGTTCCTGATACAATTCTTCAGCTTATAAGTCTTATTAAAACATCTCATCCTATGGACGTCTTGCGTACAGTTGTGTCTGCTATGAGCAGTCTTGATGATGATGTTGAAAACAACTCTGAAGATTCAGTTAAACGAAAAGGGTTACGCATGACTGCAGTAGTCCCTACCGTAATTGCCGCACACCATAGGATTAGACAAGGTGATGAACCAATTTTACCCAGGGAGGATCTATCCCACGCGGCTAATTTCTTATACATGCTTTTTGGCAATGAGCCCGATCCCTTTGATGCCAAACTAATTGATAAAGACCTTATTCTACATGCTGAACATGGAGTAAATGCATCTACATTTGCTGCTCGGGTTGCATCTTCAACTAAAGTTGACTTTTATTCGGCTATTACAGCAGCAGTCGCCACTTTGAAAGGTCCTTTACATGGCGGTGCCGCTGAAGGTGTAATGCGAATGTCTCAGGAGATTGGAACTACGGAGAATGCGGAACCTTATGTAAAGGAACTGCGAAGTCGCGGAGGCCGAGTTATGGGTTTCGGACATGCAGTGTATAAAGCAGTGGACCCGAGGTCAGTACACCTGAAATCAGAGGCTAAGACCTTGGGAGACCGTAAAGGACAGCCCGAATGGTTTTCTATACTAGATGCGGTTACCAAGGTTATGGAACCTTATGCACGTAGAGGCCTTAATCCTAACGTAGATTTTTGGGCCGGTGCAATTTACTATCTCTTGAGGATTCCGGAAGATCTTTTCATACCACTTTTTGCGATGGGAAGAGTTCCTGGTTGGGTTACACACATCCTAGAGCAAAACAGTGTTAAAGATCTTCTACGTCCCAGGCTTGATTATGTGGGTCCAAGTGACTTGAAGTATGTGCCTATTTCGGATAGGTAATTGATTTGCAATTCCCTTTTAGGGAGTTGTATAGGTCTACACAAAAAAGGAGGATGTAGTGGTCAACCAAAATGAGATTACTGTGGAATGCAAGCATCATTGGCTTATAGCTAGTCCTAATGGTCCTGTAAGTGAAGGGGTTTGTGATTTGTGTGGCATTAAGCAAGAATTTAAAAACTCGGTGCCAATATCAGGGTGGGACAGGAGTGGTGCTCAGAAAAAGAAGAGTCGTCAACTCTAATAATATTTGCAGCTTATAGTTACTTTTCCATTGATTTCTGATAGGGCATATTTATACTTGGGTATTTATGGTTGGCTTACTAGGCCACAGTTTGTGTTGGATCTATATTAAATGGTACATATCCCGAGTAAATTTCTGTACGGATATCTCTCATGTGTAGCCCTGTAGAAAAAGAAATTAGAAAACGAATAGTTCTGAACGGTAAGATCACATTCGCTGAATTTATGGCAGTGCTCCTTTATCATCCTCAAACGGGCTACTATACGTCTGGGCTTGATCATGATTATAGGAGAGATTATTTTACTAGTCCTGCTGCTCATCCGGCATTTGGTGCATTAGTAGCAGTATTGTTGTCTCAAATGTGGGAATCTATGGGAAAACCAGATGAATTTCACGCTATCGAAGTTGGTTCTGGGGACGGACTTTTTGCTCGAGATATACTGCGATACTCTTCCGAAATATCTGCTAAATTCAAGAAGGCTATACGGTATATAGCTATCGATAGATCTGCTAATCGTATGAAGAGAAGTGTGGGGGATTTACCGTACGACAAAATTGTTTCAGACACCATTCCTCTTTCAGGGATTACAGGTTGTGTTTTTTCGAATGAATTAATAGATTCTTTCCCAGTACGCAGGTTTGAATTTACAGATGGGAAAATCAATGAAATATTTGTAACCGTTGTTGATGGAATAATAACTGAGCATATTGATGTCCCTGTTTATCCCAGAGTTGACAATAGTGAGGAAATTTCAAGTCTGCAACTTAAAGAAGGGAGTAGAATAGAGGTAAATACCGGTATTAAACCTTGGTTAACTCAAGTAGGTAGATGTTTAGACGAAGGATTTTTGCTTACAATGGACTATGGTTATGAATCTAAGGAACATCAGCTGAAGACAAATAATCGTGGAACTATTCAGACATACTATAAACATATGTCAGGTTCGTCCCCGTATGATCGTATAGGTCTTAAAGATATTACCGCTCACGTAGATTTTCCTTCTATTATCTCTGAAGGTATATCTCAGGGTATCAGACCTGTGTCTTTTCTCACCCAACGTCAGTTCTTATCATCATTGGGGATAGAGATTTGGATGAATCGAATTAGGACTATAAATGTTGGAAATACAGTTCGGCAAGCTAATATGATGGCTATGAGAGAATTGATTAACCCTGATGGTTTGGGAGGGTTTAGGGTGTTGGTACAAGAAAAAAAATTATCGAATAAATCACCGGTATCTTTCGACAGTAGTACATTGCAAACTCAATTGCATCAACTTCCTATACCACTTATGAGATCTGAGCACATCTCCTTGATTAGTGCGCGTTATCCACATATAGGTTTCTTAGATGAAGAGTTACAGTAGGGTTTTAATAATCATAGATAGCATTGAATTGGAGAACAAAATTTCTGGAGAATTAGGCCCTTGAAGAGCCAATATTGACGTTCGGGTTTGATTACGAATATGAATGTTTGTTTTTGGACTATCCCACTTTGCAAACCATTTTGATACTCTTTGAGTATTTGCTGCATTGGTAACCAACAAAAACTGATTATCATCTAATTTGTAAAGTATGCAGTCATCTATAATGCCACCGTTGAGGTTGCATATAAGAGTGTAACGAGATTTCCTGCTATACAGGCTTGTGACATCAGAACTAATTATTCGATTAACCAAATGATCTGATTTTCCGCCAGATATTTCTAGAAGTTCCATATGCGAAACATCAAACAAACCTACTTCTGATCTTACAGCCTTAGTTTCTTCAAGAATACTTGAGAAATATAATGGCATTTCCCACCCGCCAAATGGGGCCATTTTGGCTCCTAAAGAAATATGTGTCTGATATAGAGAGGTTTTGTTTAAAGTGATGATGGCATCCTGTGATTGTTAGGAAAGAGAAAAAATCTATTAGAATGGTTTGTACAGATTCGCAACTGGCATTCTTCTATCCCGACCAAAATTTCGAGGAGTTATCTTAATGCCGGGAGGTGCCTGTCGTCGCTTGTATTCGCTTCTGTCAACCAATTTTATTATGTCTTTAACCATTGTTTGATCGTATCCCATACTTACAATTTCAGCGAAAGTTCTGTCATCTTCAACATACGATTTCAGTATAGGGTCCAGTATTTCGTACGGCGGTAGACTATCTTCGTCTTTCTGATCAGGTCTCAATTCCGCACTAGGTGGTTTTTCTATTATATTTAGCGGGATAGTAGGTTTATTTGAGTATGTATTTCTATGGATTGCAAGCTTGTACACTAAAGTTTTCGGGACATCTTTTATTACTGCATACCCACCAGCCATGTCTCCATATATTGTTGCATATCCTACAGCCATTTCACTTTTATTACCGGTAGTAAGTACTAGCCATCCTTTTTTGTTAGATAAAGCCATGATCAGCAATCCCCTAATTCTCGATTGGAGATTTTCCTCAGCTAGCCCTGGTTTATGACCCTTAAAGTGTGGTTTAAGTACATCAAGTGAAGAAATAAATGGAGGTTCTATAGGTATAACTTGAAATTCCACTCCCAAGTTATCAGCTAATTCTTTGGAATCATTGAGACTACCGTCAGAGGAGTAGCGGGAAGGCATTGCGACTACAACAACATTATCTGGACCTAGTGCGTCAGTAGCTATTGTTGTGACAAGACTAGAATCTATTCCGCCAGATAGCGCTATTAGGACTTTATCAAATCCAGTTTTGTATACGTAGTCACGTGTTCCCGTAACTAGTGCTGAGTATACTTCACTTAATTCATCTAGCGGTGATCGGTGTTGATCCGAGAGATTATATTTAGTGTCATTTGTTTTCTCCGTTATTAAGAATCTCTTTACGTTATTGGATTGTCTATTTTTACTCTTTTCAGTTCTATCGTCTGAAGTATTTATTTCTAAATCACTTATGACAAGATCTTCTTTAAATTGATATCCTTGCTGAATAATTTGACCCTCAGGGTCAACTAGCATGCTTGCTCCATCAAAAACCAGTTCATCTTGTCCACCTACCAAATTAACATAAGCGATAAAAACATCATTCTCCTTTGCACGATTTGTAAGCATCTTTTCACGTTCTGTCAGCCTACCAGCATAATAAGGTGAACTACTTATGTTAACTATCACCCTCGCGCCTGATGATTGTAATGAGCATGTGGGCCCATCCGGATGCCAGATGTCTTCACAAATATTTACGCCTAAATCTATCCCTTCAATAACGTATATTGGGCAAGTATTGCCTGGGGAGAAATATCTCTTTTCATCGAAAACACCATAGTTTGGCAAGAGTTGTTTATGGTAAATATCAATCAGCTTCCCATTGTGAGCCACTGCGGCGGAATTATAAAGATGCGGTGATGAGTCTACGAATCCAACAACTACTGTAATATCTTTTGATTCTTGTACAACCTCATTCATGCACGCGATATTATCTTCTATGAATTGGTTTTTAAATAGGAGATCTTCTGGGGGATACCCAGTTATTGTAAGTTCCGGAAAAGCTATAAGGTCGGCTCCAGATGAACGTGCTAAGTTTACGTAATTGATTATCTTAGAGGTGTTATTATCTAGGTCACCAACCGTAGTATTAATTTGTGCCAGTGCTATCCGAATTTTATCCATTTTCTATAGTCAACAGTATGTATTTTGGAATCTCATGTATTACAATTTCCAATCGCACTTTGTATAGGTTATATAAGTTTCTAAAAGATAGTACTACGTCTTCTCTTTCACCATTTTTTCTATCCTTTCCAAGGCTACTTTAATATTATCTGTAGAGTTAGCAAAAGAAAAACGTATACATCCAGTACCGTACTCCCCAAATGATTCTCCAGCCAGACAGGCTACCCCATATTCTTCCAGCAACGCGTCAGCAAATCTCCTACTAGTCATACCTGTTCCTTCTATGCTAGGGAACACGTAAAAAGCTCCCTTTGGCATGGGACAGTGTATTCCTGTAATTGAATTTAAACCGTCAACAATTATATCTCTTCTTTTTTTAAACTCTGCCAGTATTTTTTCCGGTCCATCTTGAGACCCGCTCAGTGCCTCTAGACTAGCTATCTGAGTGAAACTGGCGGTACAAGAAACACTGTTAGTAGATAGTCTAGATATGGGTTCCACGAGGTCTATTGGCATCACCCCGTACCCTATGCGCCAGCCTGTCATAGCGTATGTTTTTGAAAAGCCATCTAGAATTATTGTCTGGTCAACCATACCCGCATAGCTGGAGATGCTTTTGTGGACTCCTTCGTACAGGAACCTTCTATATATTTCATCGGATAGGACCATAATACCTCTATCCCTAGCTAAAATTGCTAACTCTTCTATTTGTTCCGGCTCGATAATGCTTCCGCATGGGTTGTTAGGTGAATTAAGTATCATTAATTTAGTTCTAGGTGTAATTTGGGATTCGACCTCTTTTACATTTACACCGAAATCTTGAGAAGCCAGAAGTTTCATGGGTATTGGTATACCCCCCACGAAATTAATCATAGATTCGTATATAGGAAAGCCAGGGTTTGGGTATAATACTTCATCCCCTTCGTCAATAAGGGCCAGCATTGTGAAAAACATAATCGGTTTAGCACCGGGTGTAATAACTACCATTTCCTTTGTTACTTCAATACCTCTGGTCTCTGAGACCTCTTGAGCTATACGATCTCTCACTTCTGGTAGACCCGGAGATGGTCCATAGTGGGTGTGGCCGGCTTCGAGAGCTTGTTTACCGGCTTCTACTATATTACGTGGTGTGTCGAAATCAGGTTCTCCAATTTCTAAATGGATTATGTCTTTCCCATCTGCTTCAAGCATGCGAGCTTTAGCTAGTACTTCAAAAGCAGTCTCAGTTCCGAGTCGGTTCATCCGTTCAGCTAGAATCAATGTACAGAGCCTCCATTTTAGAGTTAGCGTTAGTATACACCTTGAGCAGGAAAGAGTGATTGTGTTTAGTTTATAGATTTAGGTGGCTCATTAATGGAATTTTGATATGATAGGGCTTGAAGATGATTAGATAATTGTGGAGGTAACTGAATTTTAGATATGAAAGTCTATTTGGGATTGCCTAGAGGTTTTTGTGCTGGAGTTGTGAGGGCGATTGATGTAGTTGCTTTGGCATTAAATAGATATGGACCTCCTATTTATGTTAAGCATCAAGTAGTACACAATCCGCACGTAGTAGAATCTTTGGAATCTAAAGGTGCAGTTACAGTTGAGCATGTAAATGAGATACCTGTAGGAGCTACAGTTGTATTTTCTGCTCACGGGTCTCCTCCCAGCGATTTTGCAGATGCTAAATCTAGAAAATTACGTGTTATAGATGCAACCTGTCCATTGGTAACTAAGGTACACAATGAAGCACACAAATACTCGGGTGAAGGTAGGCAGTTAATATTAATTGGTCACCGTGGGCATCAAGAAGTCAAGGGTTCTATGGGGCAAGAGCAGATGTATCTACTTGATGATCGTGAAGAGTTAGAGTTGCCGGAATGGTCATCGGATACCCCAGTTACGGTATTAACTCAGACTACTTTATCAGTTGATGATACTGAAAACGCTGTGGAGCATATAAAGAATAGCTTTTCAAATGTTGTGGTTAGAAACGACCTTTGTTATGCGACTACCAATAGGCAAGTTGCAGTTAAAAAGCTTTGTAAACTTGTTGAATTGATACTTGTCATTGGTGCCCCTAATAGTTCCAATTGCAACAGATTAAAAGAAGTTGCTGAATCCCAGGGGATAAATGCATATTTGATCAATGGTCCGGGAGAATTAGATAAGGAGTGGCTTAGAGATATTGAAAATGTTGGGATAACATCTGGTGCATCAACTCCGGATGAATTAGTGAATTCCGTTGTCGCAGAAATTGGGGCTGATGAAGTAACAGTTATGGACGGTGTTGAAGAAGACGTGAATTTTGTATTGCCATCAGAGATTGCGTGATAATCAATATCCCTCTTTGTTGTATCTAAGTTATAATGTTCAATATGTGTATATGATTTAGCCTGTTATTTTTGTTTCATATCGCAATGTTCACGAAGTTTTCCTATTCACAACCAATTTTTTTGAAAGATGTATTTATGAAGGTGATATTAGATAGTCTTTTAGAGGGTGCGGCGCGAGCACGTGGCACGGTGATTATAATTGATGTGTTTAGAGCATTTACTACGGCTGCAGTAGCATTTTCTAGAGGTGCGTCGCATATATATTTGGTATCAGAAGTTGAGGAGGCGTTAGATCTTCGTCGAAGAGGAATTGCTCAACTCTGTATGGGAGAGGTAGGAGGAGTAAAGCCAGATGGTTTTAATTTTGGTAATTCCCCATTTGAGATATTAACGGCGGAAGTTGCAGGTAAGGTTATATGTCAGTCAACAAGGGCTGGGACAGTAGGAGTAGTGTCTGCAACGCAAGCCGATTCATTATTTGTGAGTTCATTGGTTATAGCCAGTGCTACTGCTAAGGCCGTTCGTGAACAAAACCCTGAATTGGTGACTATAGTTGCTATGGGAGTGGGAGGTTGTGATAGGACGGATGAAGATGAGCAATGTGCTCTCTATCTGAGAAACTTATTGCAAGGACGTCAGCCTTCTTCATGTTCGGTTAGGAATTTGATTCTTTCAGGTGAGTCTTCATTACAATTTGAAGATATCAGACAGCAGCAGTTCCATCCTATGGATCGTGAGATTGCTCTAAATATAAATTCTTATGATTTTGCTATTAAAGTATCTACACAGGGCAAATTTTTAGTTGCAGAACCAGTGTATTTGTAAAGATTAGTCAGGGTAGATTTTTCTTGTGAATTTCCGGTAAATATCACTATAGGTAATTGGAGATATGTATTGTGAAAGTTGTCACATTTGGTGAAACAATGGTTCTTTACAATGCTGATTACACGGGCCCTTATATTGATGGTGGGAGCTATTCCAAATACTGTGCTGGTGCCGAGTCAAATTTTTTGATATGCCTCAATAAATTAGGATTAAAAGACGTGGAAACGATTTGGGTTAGTAGGTTAGGCAACGATGAAGCAGCTGATTTAATACTCAGAGATTTACATGGGAAGACGCATTTTTCTGCTCCTAAATACCCAGGAGAGAAGACAGGAATTTGCTACCTTAATCACCTTGATGATGGCACTCACATTAAAACTTATGACAGGAAGGGTAGTGCAGCTTCCAAATTGGAATATCAAGATGTATTACCGTATCTTGAGGAATGTGATCTGATACACGTTACGGGTATTACTCCAGCATTAAGTGATTCTTGTAGTGAGACTGTGTTGGAAGTTCTCAATTATGCAGGACAGTTTGATATCCCTATAAGTTTTGACGTTAATTTTCGAAACCAGTTGTGGGAACCTTATTTAGCCAAACCATTTTTCGAGAGAATAATAAGGGCTTCTAAAGTGTTGAAAATTGGTCATGATGAAGCAGAGATTGTATGGGGAAAGCGATGGACAGCAATCGAATATGCTCGTCATTTTCAGAATTTGAACAATGGCATTGTAATAATAACAATTGGTTCTGCTGGAGCAGTTGCTTTTGATGGATATTCTGTAAAATCTCAACCAGGCTATACTGTTAATGTGGTAGAACCTGTAGGGGCTGGGGATGCTTTTATGGCAGGGTTTTTAGGATCAATTCTCCGTGATATTCAATTCAGCGATTTTTTCAATCTGGAGCCACTCTATCGCAATCACATCATCAATTATGCACTTAGAATTGCAAATGTCTGCGGTGCCTTCACATGTACTAAGAAAGGTGATACAGCAGGAATGCCCAGTATGGAACAGGTTGAAGAGTATCTTGACAGGACGCGGGTTACAGAAGGAAAGTGAAGATATTGGACGCTAACAGGACCGACGGTCCTATTTAATAAGTTCAGCCAAAACCGTTGAAGCCCACTGTTACGATAGCCCCTTCTACTGTTACGGGCGTCGTACGTTTACCATCAGTAATTTTTTCTAATGTTTTCCATTCCTCCGGGTTAAGTGCTAGATTCACTTCAATATATTCTATCCCAGACGAGTCCAAAGTTTCCTTTAGTGAATCAGAATACGAGCAATCTGGGTGGGTGTAGACTACCATTTTTTCTGTCGAAGACATTATCATCACCTCTTTTGGCGGGTCTACGGTTCATAACAAACTATACGTTAAAGGATCTTTATGGTTGTTAGTGGCTTTGTATTCTTGAGCCAGAAGAGTTACGCACATACCGGATCATTCGGATCCCATCTGTTGAAATTTGGCAATTGGCCTATAGATAGAGCTGATCGGGACTCGTGCCATTTTTTTTCCCATATGCTTCTGTCATGCAACTCTGAATTTCGGTTTTGCCTGCTGCGGGCGACGAAACCAGGGAAATATTTTCTTCCGATTGGTTGACCTATAGGATTGTATCTAAGATCAAAACTCCACCTAACATCCTCACTTAAGTTAGGAAGAGAGCCATGTCTTGTTAGCTTATTCATGAATAGGACATCGCCTACTTTCATAGGAAGAGGAACACGTACATCTCCAACAAAGTCATCAGGTATCCCTTTAGAAGTTTTTGTAAAGCAGTGCATGTCAAGTCCATTTTTATGACTTCCTGGAACTACTTGGAGGCAACCATTTTCTACTGTAGCATCTACCATTGGAAACCACACCGTAAGTATTTCTGATTCATCTGCTTCTTCTGTGATAACTCCTTGATCTTGATGCCAGTAAGTCCTAGCTATGGAGGGATTGCTTATTTCTGAGTTGTCTAGCCACTTTTCAGAAGGTTTGATTCTAACGTGTTGTACTGGATTACAATATATCTCTGGACCTATAAAAGACTCGACAGCATCTAATAATTTTTGATTTCTTAATAGATTAAAAACGGCTGGCCCTAAATGTATTGGGGTGTCGTTTGTTATATTTTTTTGAGGCAGAGATATGTCGAAGGGTTGATAGAATTCCCCACCCATCTCAGAGGCGACGGCAGATATACGTTTGTCGAAGGATAAGTCGGAATATTCACTAGATAATTTACCTTCAGAAAACCATTTTTTTGATAGGGAATTGAGGAGTTTAGAGTACTCAGATGCAACAGGTTGAAGGTCATCTATCGGGTCTAGAACCCCTCGGAGTATCACGTAACCGCATTTTTCAAATTCTCGACTCATCTCAGATTTTAGTGGAATTACCAATTTGCAGCCTAATTTTACGTAATATTTTTCGGACTCTGACAGCGTGATTATCACATCTAGCTGAACTCTAGTCAATTTTACCTAAGGTGACAATTTTAGTTGGTTCGTGTACTTTGGAGTCAATGACTGACTAGAAAATATTATAAGCCAGTTTGAATTTCTACCTATGGCGTGTTTGACTTCAATTAGGGCCTGCCAAAATGTTTTCGGAGGTGTTTTTGTGTTTGATTCTTTGTATTTATTGCTTTCGACAGCGCTACTGTTGGCAATCATCTCGTTATTTATTGTATGGAGATTGTGGAGAGTTGCTGCTTCAGATCTTAAGGAGTCACGCTCAAACAACCAAAGTCTGAGTACGAGATATGGCAAGATGAGTGAGCAATTTATGCCTTTTATTTCCAACTATCCTTGGAATCCACAGGATTTCAGATTTATTGGATCTCCGATAGATGGTATTCAATTTGAGAATGATAAAATTGTACTAATAGAGTTTAAGACGGCTAGTAGTACATTTTCTAAACGTCAACGAGCAATAAGGGATCAAGTTGAAAGTGGTTTCGTGGAGTTCAAAGAATTTAGACTGGAATAGTTTTGAACCTCTCGAAAACTATTCCAGTGAGTTTTTAGGACTTTGTATATGTAATTTGAATAATATTTTGAACCGTAAATGGACAACCTTTACTATTATACCTAATTTATTAGTGCCATAAATTCATCACTGGCAGCATTAAGTTTCTCAAGAAGATTATCTGGTATCTCAAGCATTGCCCCAGCCAGATTGTCATTCACATGCTCTGGTGTTTCAGCAGCTGCTAGAGAAGTTGTGATTTCAGTATGTGAAAGTACCCAGGCTACGTTTATCTGTGATCTTGGTACGTTTAATTCCAACGCAACTTTGTCTACAACATTTATTAATTCTGAAAGCTTGGGTCGTAGGTTGGATGTATTATCTATGAAGGATTTGATTTCAGGTTTCGTTAAAACGCCGGCAGAATGTGGCCCAATAGCTTGAACTCCTAAGCCAGTTTTTTTGAGTAGTGGAAACAAACCCTCTGTAGTTGAATCACGTCCGATAAGGCTATATCCATTTTGAAGACACGAGACAGGCTCTTTCCCATTTCTGGAACTTATATCTAGGAGCTCCTCTACTTCCTCTGTATTTCTCCCAGATACCCCCCAGTAACGAGCTTTACCTGATTTCACAAGAGCATCCATTGTGTCTACTATTTCCTCTGGTGGAGTAGGAGGTGAATCTCCAGATATACTCATTATTCTTTTTGCAGGTCCAGGCTCCAATTTTTTTAGCCTATCATCAACACCATCTCTGTGGTGTAGAAGAATTAAGTCGACATATTCTGTGCCTAATCTTTTCAGGGATTTATCCACATTACTAAATACTAGTTCTCTAGAATATTTTGCTGGTTCTAATACATCTTCCTCTTTAGTGTATTCAGTAACATCGTGTCTTATTAATTTTGTGCAGATTACAGCCTCATTTCTACGACCAGCGATTGCTTTGCCAAGTAGTTTTTCTGCCCCTCCCATACCATACCCGTTTGACGAATCGAAAAAATTCTGTCCTACATCCAAGCAATGTTGTAATACCTTTAGCCCGATAGTATTTTCGGGCGAGCGGGGCATATTTCTAAATGCGGTACCCTGACATATTTTCGATACCCATAGGTCGGTGGTGCCAAACTTTACCATGTGTGGAGGTAAACCAGATTTAGGAATTGACATTTATGTGCTCCAGTACATCTATTTTTGAATTAATAACTTCCGATTATACATTTTTTTAAATAGAACTACGTGGTCTCTTGGAGAATACAATTCCCAAGAGAAGTTTCCTGCAATCCATTCCATAGTGTTTAAGCTATAAAAACTTATATGGGTAGGGTCACGATGGTAGTACCATTCGGGAAATTCATCCCATTTTTTTATCATGCTGGTCATAATGCCTAGGTAACCACCACGAACCAATATTGAATCTAGTGTGAGAAAATCTTCTCTTGGATTCGAAAAATGTTCAGCAGTCTCGGTACAGGTTACTATGTCGTACTTTTTCTTAAGCACAGATCGATTGGGTTGAAAGAACGGGTCATAAATATCTACTGTTAAACCCTCTGAATGTAACATTTTTGCCAGGGCAGGTCCGGGTCCCGATCCGTAATCTAACGCATTAGATTCGGGTTTTATGTATGGCTTCAATTCATTCAGGACACGAGACAAAAATTTTACATAATCAGGATCATTGAGGTCATTATTGTGCGATTCGTATCTTTTCAATTGATCTTCTTCACTAATATGAAATCTTGTTGGGACAAAAACGAGATCACAATCATTGCAGTGTTGGAAATCACGGTTCGGGAGATTCTCATGCCATGAATAAAGTAATTTGGTTTCAATCGACAAACATAAAGGACATACTTCGTACATTATTAATCCGTTTAATCTGATAGTTTTAATACTATACTGTTGACGTATGTTGTTTCAGAAGTTAATTTTCGATTGTGCTAACACCAAATTGCGTGGTTAATTATTACTTATGAATTCACACCTAAATAATAAGGTGTCAGGTATGAACTTCGGGCTACTTCAGGTTTTTCATCACCGTGATTTTACCTTATTGTGGGTTAGTGGTGTGTCGATGTCTGTAGCCATGACATTAAGGCTCCTGATAAGTGCTCAGTGGCTTTATGAAGAGACGGGCTCGGAAATTCAGCTAGGTCTGCTAGGAGCTGTTCAATTAATACAGTTGCCCGTGGCACTTTACGGAGGGACTTTAGCTGACACTATTGATCGCAAAAAACTCATGGCAGTTACTCAGGGAATTTCGTTTGTTATACTAATTGTCCTAACAGTGCTGGCTTTCGGAAATTGGCTTGTTCCCTGGCATATATTTGTGGTTACTGGTGTATCCAGTATCGTTAACCTTTTAGGTGGATCTGCTAGACCTGCGATGCTTCCTAGGACGGTTCCTAGAAATCTTATTGTTGATGCTGTTACGACCCAAACAATAAGTTTTCAAGGAGCTTCGATATTAGCACCACTCATATTTTGGCAACTTTTTGAGGGATTTGGTGTCACTGCGTCGTTGGCTGCCACAGCGATCGTTGCATTAGTTTCCATGGTTACTCCAATTTTGATAAAAGCATCAGGGGAATCTGATGGCACCACGATTCGTGCTCCTTTGTCTTCACTTAAACAAGGATATGCTTTCGTAATGGGGCATCAACTTTTACCAGGACTTTTCTTGTTAGACGTTGGAGTTACTGCCGTCAGTTTTTATCGAACTCTTTTCCCCATATTCGCTGACCATCTTTATGGTTTGGGAGCTACTGGGACTGGGTTATTAGGTGCTGCAAATTCGACAGGTGCGATTATTGGCAGTTTTGCTGTATTTTTTACTCAAAAGATGCAACGTAAAGGTTTGTTAGTATTAATAGCAACATTAGCTTACTCTATTTTACTGATAGCATTCGGGATAAATAGTGTCTTTGTAATTGGGTTAGTAATCGTGTGTCTTCTTGGGGCAACTGATGCTGTAGGAATGACAATGAGGCAAGCTATAGCTCAATTGACTACGCCAGATAAATTGTTGGGTAGAACTAGTGGCGCAAAAGATTTTGCGGCAATGGGAGCCAATAATATAGGTCAGATTGAAGTAGGGTTAGTGTCAGGATTAATTGGTGCTGGAGGCACCATGATAATAGGCGGATTTGTAGCCGTCGGTGCAGTATTATTTATATGGAAACTGATACCTGGCATAGCCAGGTATCGATATGATCAGAGTACAGATACCGATTCGACATTAATAAAATAGACGTGTGTTTTGTTAGGGTGTAGAAGAATCTAGTTTTACAAATCTTCCACCAATTAACCACTCTGCTACGAAAATATTTCCGTTCGAGTCTACTGCCATACCATGAGGACTATTGAACTTGCCGGCTTCTAACAATTTGCTAGGGATGATCGAACCATTTGCATCTACATTATTTGGCCACCCAGGTACATCAGCTACCTCATCGTTGTCACCTAAGTAAGTCACAAGATTGTCATTTGTATCTATGATAGTGAGCCTTGCACGCAGTTCAGCAACTATCATGAGGTTCTCATAGGTGGCAAATCCACTTGGACTTGTGAGGTATTCTGACCCGAAACACCTTATGAATTTACCAGCAAGGTCGTACACTTGAATTCGTCCGTTTGCCCTATCAGCTATAAACAACTCATGTGAATTCTTACGTAAGTCAATAAAAATGGCATGTGGGCAATCAAATCTACCCGCTTCCCCCTCCGAACCGTCTATACTGTTGATGTAAGAACCATCTTTAGAAAACCTGTGAATTTGATTTTGACCGTAACCGTCAGTAACCCATATATCACCATTTCCTCCGTTCCTAATCTCATTTATGGCAACCCAAGTGGGGGCATAAATCCCATTGGAGTATATGGGTAATGGAGGCTTTGGTAAAACCATTACTGTGTCACCAGACAGGGTTTTCTTGACTACTTGTCCAGTGTAAATCCCGTCGGGATTAGGGTATTCATAGGCTGTCTCAGGGGTGCGTTTTCGTCCATTATCTGCTATCCACAGATATTCAACTCCGTTCTCTTTCACCAGAGTCATGCCATGAGCCTCTTGCAATCCTAGATCCCAGCTATTTATCAATTCACCTTCAGGGTCGAAAGTTACTATTTTCATGTCACCGTGATGCAGGGTAATTATGTTGCCGGACTCGGTTACTACCACTCCGTGGTGTGCCCATCCCTCGCTAGCACTCTTTGGATTTGGGAACTGAATCCAATCCTCTTGCCACTCGTAGGTATATTTTCCAGTCCCTATTCGCATCTTTTATCTCTCCTTAACATCCCTGGCAAAACCCAAGTCATACATGATTACGATGCTAGAGCCTACTAAACAATGTTGATTATTAGAGGTTATTATGTTGTATAAATAGTTTGATTTAAACCTTAGAATAAACTTGGAATCTGTGACGATTGCTTTCTACAACGTAAAGCCGTTCTTGACTATCGAGGCTTACTGCAATTGGACCCCAAAAATACGATTCAGTCTGAGATGAAGTGTGATATGGAGAATTAAGGTGAGGTGGCAAATTTGGTTTTAGATTAGATTTATTACGTTCAACCAGTTCATCCTGATTAGATTCAAAAAAATCATTAGCCCATTTAGATGGAGTGGCGCTACCCAGAAGGGTAGTGTGGAAATCCCCTGTACTTGTTATTATTTGGACACGTTCATTACCCCAGTCCGAAACGTAGATGTTCCCGTTCTTATCTACTGCAACGTCTGATGGTCTCTGAAATTTTCCCTCTGATTCGCCCGTATCACCGAATGATTTTAAGAATAGGCCTTCACTACTGAATTTTTGAACTCTGTCATTTCTCCAATCAGCAACGTATACATTATTGTTTTCATCGGTTGTTATTCCCCAGGGTCTGTTAAATTGACCCGTTCCTGACCCTTCTTCACCCCAACCCATAACAAATTCGCCAGTCGAAGTAAATTTTTGGATTCGATTCTCAAGCTGATTAACAACATAACCAAAATTTTGTGAATCAAATGCAATGCCAGCTGGATTATTAATCTTGCCTTCCCCGGTTCCGGGAATTCCCCATTTTGAGACGTATTTACCGGACGAGTCAAAGACGGATACTCTATTGTTATGTTCATCAGTTACGTGTAGGAAATCCTGCTTGTCAAATGCCATACACGTAGGCTGTACGAATTGGCCATCTCCATCTCCGTACCCATAACCAAATTCGCCCAAATAGTCCTCTTCTATATTACATATGCCGATCCGTATAGCAGTGCGCCTTGTAGGATCGCAACGGTTTAAGATGAATATACGATTGTCTGGATTGATAGCTATGTCTACGGGGTTGGAAAATCCACGACCACTAAATCCATTGTTGCATATTCCTACGGTTTTGAGATATTCGATTCTAAACTTTTCCTCAGCTGATGTTGGCATTCGATTATTCCCATATGTATTTTGAATATATATTCCGAACTTTTATGCTCTCTGGAAATCTGGGCTGGCTGTTATTAGCCTGAACACTTCTGCCAGCCTATTTTCTGAATTCTCAAATTCATCATTGTCATTTAAGTCTATATTTCCACTTCTGGAGACATGACCTACAAGTGCAGATAATGTTTTTTCTGACACATCAAATGCCCCTAACATATCTAAGCACTTATCTACCACGGTTTCAGGCGACATCGAACCACCATTATTGGTGCATATATTCTGGATCATAGTTCGAACACCTGGACTATCTAAATTCCCAACCTCTGAAGATGCGAAATTCGTTCTCTCGACTAAGGCTCCGCTATCGATCCATTCTTCACCCTCATGCCAACCTTCAACGGTTGGTGGTTCCAAAAGGCCTTGCCCCATATAGAATGCCTGTTGTGCCACCTCTTCGATTCCTATAGTTGGTGTAGAGTAACTGCCTGCTAGATGGATTGCTCCTACGATTTGTTCCACAGGCCCCTTGATTCTTGAATATCTGGCTTTTTCGGATTTGAAATATGATGAATTGAACAGAGTTCTTAGGACAGACCTTATTTCGTAGTTAGAATCAAAGTATGATTTCATCATGGATTCTATGGTTTCTTGTTCTTTTTCTCCGACCGTGTCAGCAGCAAAAAATTGAAAAAGTCTAGTACTTACAAATCTGGCTGTTGCTTCGTCCTTAGCAATTAGATCAATGATTTGTTCTCCATTAAAATTTCCAGTTTCGCCCAGGAAAGTTTTTTCACCGTTATCGTGATCATCTGGTCTATATTCAAAATGCCAGGCAATCCTTCCATAGGGCCAGATAGAATCTTTACTGGCTCGCATAGCCATATAGTCCACGTTTCCAAGAGTCCACCCAGTAAATGCCCTGGAAGCTTCCTTGATGTCTTGCTCTGAGTAATTACCAATACCCATTGAGAACAACTCTAGTAACTCACGACCGAAATTCTCATTAATGGCACCTTTGTGATTATCGTTGTTATCGAGCCAGAGTAACATTGCCGGATCTTTTGAAAGTTGCAAAAGAATTTCTGAGAAATTTCCTAACCCATTTACTCTAAACATATCAATTTGATTTAATAATGATCTCGCTTGATTAAGCTTGGAGTATCCGGTTGCGAACAGTCCATGCCAGAAAAGTGTCAATTTTTCCTCGAGTGGATTACTAGTAGTGATCATGCGGTATAGCCAGTAACCGGCTGCAGAATACAGAAACCTCAACTCGGAATGGTCTGGATGGTATCTCCTGATTAAATCGTCTGGGAGATTCTCGGGATCACCTGGATGGAGTAAATCCTCCACTACACTTTCATACCCTTTGGATACAAACTCTTTGAGCTCTTGCCGAGTTGCTCCGAATCCGGCTCTTCTCATTAAGTGTGCTATAAGTTTGAGATCGCTAGTAGACATTCTGATTCTCCTGTATTCAATAAAGAATCCCTAACTGTAGGTTATGTAACGCGTTTATCTTGACCAATCATAGACTTGAATCCTGTGACGATTGGATTCAGTTACGTATAGTTTTCCGGCGGAATCGATATTCACTGATACAGGACCCCAGAACAATTTTTCTATGTGAGAAGATTCTTCGTGCGGATCGTTTTTCAGGTGTGGTAGGTTTGGTTCCATTTCAGAATTTTCTCGCGCTGTTGCTTCATCAACATTTGCAGTCATGAACTCATCAGCCCATTTAGAAAGTCCTGCATCACCTCTCAATTTAGTTACAAAGTTACCTTCTTTATCAAGTATCTGTATTCTCTCGTTACCCCAGTCCGCGATGTATATCAAGCCTTGAGTATCTACAGTTACACTAGAAGGTCTATTTAACTGGCCATTTTCTTGTCCAGACTCACCGAATTTGGCAATAAAGTCTCCATTGGTTGAAAATACTTGGATACGGTCATTTCTCCAGTCAGCAATAAATATTTCGCCTTTATAATTTACATCTATTCCCCAAGGCATATCCAATTCTCCTTCCGCTGGTCCGGAAGATCCGAATTGAGACATGTATTCTCCTCTAGCAGTGTATTTCTGTATCCGATTGTTTAAATGATCGACAACCAGTAAATTGTCATCGGGATCCATTGCTAGTCCTGATGGCCCATTGAACTGACCGGGCAAACTACCCTCGGTACCCCAATTTGATATAAATTTCCCTTCAGGATCAAAAATGCTTATCCTATTAAGGTATTGATCTGCAATATAGCTATTCCCACTTCGGTCACAAGTGATTGATGAGGGCCAAATAAATTCTCCGTTACCAGTTCCACCATGTCCAAATACCATGTAAAATTCGCTATTGGGCCCGCATACTGTAACTCTTATTCCTTCTATATCCCTGTCTATAGATCTATTGAGTACTAGTATTCGTCCAGAGGGGTCAATTACTGTGTCAACTGGGCAGTAGAAGCCACGCCCACGCATGGTACATATCCCTATCGCGTGGCTGTACACCATAGAATCCGAACTGGAGAGGACTTGTGTCGAAGTCATTTTTCCTCTAACTCCTCAATTTTTACACATTGTTTACACAAAACGCTGACAAAGAAATTCTAGGACCAAATTGATATTGGGATGTTTTCCCAATACCGACGTTTGATGAAATCTGTTTTTTCTTTCCTATCCGCGTTGGAACTCGGGTACCGATGCCAGAACTGCTAATATTTGTCCCAACTTGTCTTTGGTTGTCTGATCTGTCTGACCATTATCTATACTCAAATTCCCTAATTTAGAGGCCATATCGACTACTGAAGATCTGGTTAGGTTTGAAACTGAATACCCTCCTAATTGGTCGAGGCAACTATCTACTATGTGTTCTGGTGAAGTCACTCCACTATTTTGCAGGACTATATTGTTGATCATAGTTTGAACGCCCGGTTTGCTAGTGTCCCCTAATTGCTCTGCCGAAAAATTGATTCTTTCCACAACGGTCCCTGTATTCAACCATTCAGAACCAGTGTGCCAGCCTTCAACGGAGGGAGGGTTGATCAATTCTTGTCCCATGACCGTCATCTGAAGATTTCTATCCTCAATTGCTCTCGAAGGCGAAGTGAATTCACACGTTAAACGACTCACTCCTGCTACCAATTCAGCTGGGCTTTTAACCTTCTGATACCAACTTTCTTCAGACCTAAAGAAATCTGAAGTAAATAGTACTTTTAGCATATGCCCAATATTGTAATCGCTCTCAAAGTAAGCATTCGATAGAATGTTTATTGCTTCTGGATCTTTGGGTGGGGTGTGTGGCCACGCAGGAACTTGTGGTTCATCAGCTACAAAGAAATTGTAGAGGTGTCTAGATATGAACCGAGATGTTGCAGGATGCGCGCATATGATGTCAATTATGTCGTTTCCCTCTAAATGCCCACTATTACCTAGGAATTCTCGGTTTCCATCGTCATGATCTTCATTAAGGAATTCGAATCTTCCAGCCAATCTTCCATATGGCCAAATAGAATCATTATTTGCTTTAATAGACATATATTCTTCATTTTCGATAGTCCAGCCTGTGAAAGCTTTAGCACATTCTTTAACATCTTCTTCAGTGTAGTTCCCTACACCCATCGAGAATAGTTCTAGTAATTCTCGCCCGTAATTCTCATTAATTGAATCCTTATGGTTATCTTTATTATCTAACCACAGAATCATCGCTGGATCCCTGGAGAGTTCCACCAGTAGTGTTTTGAAGCTTCCTAAGCCATGTGACCGGAACATTTTCACTTGGTCGGCGATTAATTTTCCGTGCATGACTTTTGGATAGCCGGTAGCAAAAATGCCATGCCAGAAGAGGGCTGTCTTCTCATGAAGGGGCGCTTTGGTTGAGATCATCCTGTACAGCCAGTTAGCTGCAGTGCTGCCTCGATCCATCATTGCTGATTGGCTTGGATGGTACCTCCTTATCAAATCATCAGGGATACGTTCATCACTGGCAGGATTCAAAAGGGCATCCACAGTTGCTTCATAGCCTTGGTCAACAAGGTCAGATAGTTCGTCACGTGTTGCTCCGAATCCCGCTCGTCTCATTAGATGAGCCATTTCTGAGACTTTACGGTCTGCCATTTAAGTCCTCCATTTGATGTATGTGGAATTCTAGCTGGAGAATAGTCCGAAAGGTTCAAATTTACCGTTCACTATGGGCTCAGCATCTAACTTTAGCCATTGTTCCAGGATAGATGTGTACGTCTGCCGGAAATCATTATTGAAATGAAGATCACCTTCTAATTGATCTTCCTCTTCCAGCGATGGATATTCTCCGTACATTCCGCCATTAACCTGATCGCCTATCATGAACGCAACTCCCCCTGATCCGTGATCGGTTCCTGACCCATTGTCTTTTATGCGTCTTCCAAATTCTGAGAAAACTAATATTGAAGTGTTTTCAGCATGGCCATGCTCGCGGAGGTCATCCATGAAGTCTCCAATTCCACCACCAACTTCATCCCACAGTTTTGTGTGTGATTCAATTTCGCCTGCATGTGTGTCGAAGCTGCCGTGCTGTGTGTAGTAAATTCGAGTGCCTAGATCAGCAAACATTACTTGGGCTACACTTTTCAGACTTTGAGCTATAGGATTCGCAGCATATTCCACTGAAGAGTTGTATTTTTCAGGAGCAGTTCGGAGGATGTCTGCGCCTTTGAGAGCGTCTGTGCCAGTCTGTCCTAGGAATTCCATCACTGCATCTCCACCGTTTGCTCCACCATACATTTTCGCAAAGGTGTCAAGAGCATATTTCCGTAAATTTTCATCCCCTATATCAGGGAAAAGTCCATAGGTTTCCAGGTTTCCTACGGACGCTACAGGGACGCCTCTACATCCTAGGGCCCTTGGTAATCCCCGCCCAAAATTAACTCCAGTTAATACATTCTCACCCTTTGGGTCTATCTCACGAATTGATCGTCCCAGCCAACCCTCCGTTCCAATATCTTCTGGCAGAGCGGTGTGCCAAATGTCCATAGATCGGAAGTGAGAGCGGTTTGGGACGGGGTATCCTATCCCGTTTATTATCGCGACAGCATTCTCGTCCCAGAGTCTTTTGACGGGACCCATATTACCTCTGAATCCGACCTCGTCATTCAGAGGCAGAACGTCTTCAGGCTCTATTCTCACACTACTTCGGTAGTCGTAGTAGAGTCCATTGTTATATGGTACTAGAGTATTGAGATAGTCATTTCCACCAGATAATTGTATTACTACCAAGTTTCTTTCGTTACTACTCGAGGACATTATTACCTCCTACACCTAAGTTCTTCGAAATATTAGTTAATCCATATCGTGCCAAGAGACAGAGATAATTTACAGCAAACTGAATATGCTCGCAAGACCTGAACTCTGGTTGAGTTAAATCTGTTTAATATTAAGTGTCTTATTAACACAATCCA
>CEUS01283902.1_pt1 | contig 22298 bp, 22 predicted proteins | sample 427031 | NCBI WGS metagenome assembly CEUS01 (sample SAMEA2622837, study PRJEB7988) | marine metagenome | biome: marine biome (ENVO:00000447); feature: marine epipelagic mixed layer (ENVO:xxxxxxxxx); material: "saline water (ENVO:00002010), including plankton (ENVO:xxxxxxxx)" | depth 140 m | reverse complement strand
GTCGTTACTTCCACATTGTGTAAGTTCATCTCTTCCATTACAATTTCACTAATTTCCATCACATTCGTTGATGTGTCGGTTCCTAAGTTGAACACATCATATTGGGCGTCGGAGTGAGTGAAAGCATAGATCATTCCATCAATGCATTCCTCTACGAGGAAAAATGGTTTGACCTGTTTGCCGTCCCCGAGCACTTCTAACTTTTTGGGGTTGTTCCGTAGTTTCACAATGAAATCATGTAAGACCCCATGTCCCATTCGAGCTCCAATGACGTTTCCGAAACGAAACATTTTTGCACGCAAGTCGTATAGGTGGCAGTAAGCAGTGATCAATCCTTCACATGCCATTTTGGCAGCACCATAGAGGGATACGGGTAGAGTCGGCCCAGCACTTTCCCTTGCTGGCAAGCTGATGCTCTCTCCGTAGACAGTGGCGCTTGAGGCGAAAAGTATATCCTTAACACCCGTTGAACGCATTGCCTCCAACACATTGAAAGTGGCGATGGTGCAGTGCTCTAAATCTAACCTAGGGTTTTCTGTACCGCCTGGGATATCGGTGTTCGCACCGAGGTGCCACACCACATCTTTTCCTGCAACGACCTCTTTCAATTTTTCAGGATCAAGGAGGTCACCTTGAATAAGTGTGAATCGAGGATGTTTTTTCAGTTCCTCAATCCATTCCATTTTTCCGGATGAAAAATTATCGTAACCGGTTACTGTATGACCATCCTCCAAAAGACGTTCACATAAATGGCTACCAATAAACCCGGCGCAGCCGGTAACCAAGTGATTTCCAACATCCATTAAGGATCCTCCTTATACAACTTCAATTAGAGGACAGAAAGCAAATCCTCATTGTTTATAGTTCACGTGCAAATCGAGCGGGCCATCTAATTCGCTAAGATGAGAAACGTGATTGATGTAGTTGACCGAGCAAATTTGCTATGTTCGTCCTATACAGTCAGCGTCAGTCATTCCTACAATTCCTAGTGCGCATCAAAGATATCATTAATCTACGGGCCATGTTAAACCTGTGTTATATGGTTTTCAAGACCTTTGAAATACGACTTTTCCAAGAATGAACACGAGTTTTGGTGAACAAACTTTGTATTGGTTTTTTTTGCTACCCTATAGTTAGCTTATTGATTATGCCAGAGGAAAATTATCTGTATGCAGATCGTTATTATTGCGGGAGGTATGGGGACAAGACTTCGGTCTGCTGTCGATGGTTTACCTAAATCCCTTGCTCCGATAAATGGGAAACCTTTTGTTGAGTACCAAATTAATCTCGTACGAAAAGCGGGTATCAGCGATATAGTTCTTTGTGTTGGCTACGGGGCTGATCAGATCATGTCATATCTCGGTACGGGGCATGATCTGGGTGTGAATATTAAATACAGTGTTGAAGATACGCCGTTAGGTACAGCTGGAGCTCTTGAAAACGCGAATACATTGTTGGGAAAAGAATTTTTTGTCACGTATGGAGATAGTTATTTAGTTCTAGATTACTCTGATATTGCGAAACGATTTGTTGAAAGCGAGACACTTGGTTTGATGGTTGTGCATCGTAATGAGGATAAATACGATCGAAGCAATGTCGTTGTACATGGTGGCAAGGTGGTTTTCTATAGTAAGACTGAACGTCGACCTGACATGGTATTTCTTGATCACGGGCTTACAATGCTCTCAAAAGAAGCGATCAATTTAATATCTGATGATCGCCCATGTGATTTAAGCCAATTGTTTGGCAGGTTAATTCAAAACAAGCAATTAGCTGCCTACGAAACACAACATCGACCTTATGAAATCGGATCTCCTAAATCATTGGAAGAGTTCCGGGAATTTATTGAACAAAAAGAGGACTTATGATCGTCACACGAACACCGCTGCGGATCCCTTTAGGGGGAGGAGGTACGGATTTACCTTCCTTCTACGAAACATATGGAGGAGATTTAGTGACCGCTGCGATTGATAAATACGTTTGGATTACGGTGAACCGCCGGTTTGAAAGTGACATTCGTGTTAGCTATTCGAAGACTGAAATAGTTGATGATATTGATGATATTGAGCACCCCATTGTACGAGAATCACTACGGCTTTTAGGTCTTGGACCAGGCCTTGAGATTGTTTCAGTCGCTGATATACCTGCGAACACTGGATTAGGGAGCTCTAGCAGCTTTACTGTTGGGTTGTTACATGCATTACATACTTACAAGCGAGAAGCGGTTGGCTCACAACAATTAGCGGAGGAAGCTTTTAAAGTAGAGCATGATATTTTGGGCGAACCGATTGGCAAACAAGATCAATATGCGGCGTCTTATGGTGGAATTATACGTATGGAAATTGATGCTGAAGGCGGTGTTGCTGTCGATCGATTGAATATTCAGGAGCATGTAATTCAAGAACTAGAGAACACGGTGTGTTTGTTCTATACAGGTATTCAACGTTCGGCCTCCACTGTTTTAGCGCATCAGGAAAAAGCGATTGAAGTAGGAGAAGAAATTGTCACCCAATGTATGCAGAATATCAAATCGATTGGCAGGCAAATTGCGATGTCCATAGCAGACGGTGATTTGTATCGATTTGGAGAGCTGCTCGATGAACATTGGCATGAAAAAAAGAAAATGTCTTCGTCGATCTCTTCACCAGATATAGATCGCTGGTATACAGTTGCTAAAGATCATGGGGCAGTTGGTGGTAAAGTAATGGGAGCCGGCGGTGGAGGATTCTTTATGCTATATGTTGAATCTCAAAATAAGAATCAATTGCGAAAAAGTTTAACCGATCTTGGGTTACGTCCCATTCGTTTTGCAATTGATTATGGAGGTTCGAGGATCGTCGGTAATTTTTAATAACAGAGGGATATTATGGCTATCAATTCTTTACACGAAACTTATTTTAAAAAGCTTGAGAAAATGACCCGTGATTTTATGGACAGCCAAGCGGATGATTTGGAAAAATCGGTTGATCTATTGGTCGATGCATGGGAAAACGGCAAGTGCATTTATTCTTTTGGTAATGGTGGGTCTGCATCAACCGCGAGCCATCTTGCTTGCGATCTTGCGAAATTCACGATTATCCCAGGCAAGCCGCGTTTGAAGGCTTTATGTCTTAACGATAATCCCTCGCTTGTCAGTGCTTGGACAAACGATTCTGGATTCGGCACAATTTTTGCAGAGCAATTAGAACCTTGGATCGATGAAGGAGATGTTCTTATACCGATTTCAGTGCATGGGGGCTCTGGATCAGGCGATGCTGGCCCGTGGTCACAAAACCTGGCTCAGGCAGTTAATCTGGGCAAGGAACGAGGCGCTAAAACTATAGGCTTGTCAGGGTTTGATGGGGGATTTTTGGGCGAACAGGCAGATATCTGCCTCGTTGCGCCAATGGATGAAGAACCCTGGGGGACGCCACTGATTGAATCTTTTCATGTTGCGTTGCATCACTTGCTTTGCCTAGCGGTGAAGGAAAGGATTCAACATTCTGCTTAGCAGATCTTGTTTGTTGATTGGTGTGAACGAGATGATCATATGCTATGGATTTGATTTGCGGGCGCCGAGCATTGTTACTTCAACGAAAGCGGCGAGTTTCGCATGAAGGTGGGTATTATTGGAGCGGGACGGCAGGGATGGCGCCGAGCTCAAGCCATTGATGTATCCCGCGATGACATCACATTTGTATCAGATATTGATGCTCAGGCTGCAGAAAATCTTGCTGTAGTTTATCGGGCGAACCACACAGTCAATTGGCAGGATGTGGTGCGTGATTCAAACGTTGATTCTGTCATTGTTTGCACTCCTCCCCTTTTTCACGCGGAAATTGTGACCTCTGCTCTTGAAAATGGCAAGCATGTTTTGTGTGAAAAGCCTCTAGCAAGAAATTTGAAAGAAGCACAAGATATTTTTCATGCATCTGTGTCAAATGCGGTCAAATTGAAATGTGGTTTTAACTATCGTCATTTCCCTGCCATTAAACAAGCCAAACAGTGGTGTGACCAAGGCGTAATCGGTGACCTTCTATTGATGCGTTGCAGGCACGGCATCGGTGGGCGTCAAGATTACGATAGTGAATGGCGTGTGCAGAGCAGCGTCAGCGGTGGCGGAGAATTAATCGATCAGGGATCTCATGTTGTTGATCTATTCAGGTGGTTTATGGGTGAGTTTTCTGAGGTGTTTGGCATTACCGAAACCTCATATTGGGATATTGAACCTGTAGAAGATAACGCGTTTGGGTTGCTTCGACAGCCCAACAACCGCATTTCCTCGTTCCATGTGAGTTGGACGCAGTGGAAAAATCTTTTCTCTCTTGAAATCATTGGGTCGAAAGGATCTATTTCAGTAGATGGAATAGGTGGGAGTTACGGTTCGCAGGAAGTGGTTTTGGCTGGAAGAAATGATGCTGATTCAGATATGAATAAGCGCATCGAATTTCGTGGTGTTAGCGAAACATGGATCGCTGAATGGCAAGAATTTAGTGACGCTATTAAAGACAATCGCGAGCCGATGGCGAATGCGAAGGATGGACTCGAGGCGGTGCGTTTGATTGATGCGCTTTATAGATCAAGTGAACTTGGTCAACCGATCACAATAAACTAGGATTTTTGGAGGACTATAATGTTAAAGGTTGCGATGATTGGGGCCAATTTGCAGGGAAGACGGAGAGGTCCTGTGATCCAAGAACTTCCGGAGTCCGAATTGGTTTTAGTGACAGCCGGGCATCTTGAAAGGGCGCAGGTGCTCGCTGACGAGCTTCAATGCGAAGCTTCCACTGGATGGGATGAAGCGGTTCAAAGGGATGATATAGACGCTGTAGTGATTTGTACGCCCACGCATCTTCACCTCCCTGCTGCGCTTGCTGCGATTGAAAATGGGAAACATGTTCTGTGTGAGAAACCACTTGGACTTGATGTTGAAGAAGCCGAAAAAATCGAACAGGCCGCGCGAGCTGCAGGAGTGATATTGAAATGCGGATTCAATCATCGTCATCATCCAGGACTGCAGCAGGCTCATCAATGGATAAAAGACGGGGAAATCGGTGAGGTGATGTTCGCCCGATGTCGATATGGCATTGGTGGTCGTCCGGGATATGAAAATGAATGGCGAGCTGATCCCAAAATAGTTGGTGGCGGGCATTTACTTGAGCATGGTATTCATGCAATCGATTTGTTTCGATGGTTTGTTGGTGATCCCTCACAAGTTTTTGGCTACACAAACACCTCTTTTTGGGATATGGAACCCTTGGAAGATAATGCGTTTGCACTTTTGAGGACGCAAACTGGCGTTGTTTTCTCACTTCATTCGAGCCTGACGCAATGGACGAATCTTTTTTCGTACGAAATTTATGGTCACGAGGGATATATTCAAGTTGAAGGTCTTGGAGGCAGTTATGGTGTTGAGAAAGCCTCTTTAGGAAAGCGAGACTTTACAGCACCGTTTTCGGACCAAACAATTCAGTATCGTGGTGCCGACCGTTCGTGGTACGAGGAATGGCGAGAATTTGTTGCTGCGGTTCAGGAGAATCGCGAGCCGCTTGCTAATGGAGTTGACGGAGTGGAAGCATTACGTGTTGTTCACGCGATTTATGAATCTGCGCAAGATGGTAAGGTTGTGTTACTTTCGCAAGATCAATAACAAGCTATAGGGTTTAGGACATTATGAAGATCGCTATCATTTCAGATACTTTGTATCCCTTCGTTAAGGGGGGGGCAGATAAGCGTTATCATGAAATTGCGAAGTATTTAGTTGCTCAGGGGCATGAGGTCCATGTATTTACCTTGCGGTGGTGGGGTGATGAGAAATCAATCCTTCGTGACGGGATGAGATTTCATGGAGTGTGTGATCCTATGCCTTTATACGTTAAAGGCCGGCGATCGATTCGTGAGGCAATAGTTTTCGCGATGGCTCTGCCATGGAGTTTAATGCGGCATCGTTTTGATGTGATTGAATGCAATGTGAATCCTTTCTTGCATTGTTTCCCCATCAGGGTTATTTCGTGGATTTACCGTACCAAATTGGTGTTCGGTTTGTGGGAATGTTGGGGCAATTATTGGTTTGACTATCTCGGTGCCAGAGGGATCATGGGATGGCTTATGGAGCGCCTAGCGATAATGCTGCCAAATAAGATCATTGTGGAAAGTCAGTCGAACAAAGATATACTAGTATCATGGGGTGTGAATCCTAAAAAGATTTCACGGATTCCGAGTGGGGTTCATTTCAGCATGATACAAGATGTTCCCAAAGCGGATGGCAAGTTGGATCTTATTGTTGTGGGTCGAATGATTCGAGCAAAGGGAGCACATACGTTTCTTAACGCGTTGCCAAAAGTGATTGAACAAAATTCTTCTTTACGCGTAGGGATTGTAGGAGACGGACCGGAGATGGAAAATTTGAGGCAGATTAGCTCAAGTTTAGGATTAGATTCATATATAGAGTTTTATGGTTTTGTTCCCGAAGAAAAAGATGTTATTGCATTAATGAAGACAGCTAAAATTTTTGTTTACCCCGCTGCGATGGAAGGCGGATGGGCACTGACCGCTATAGAAGCAAACGCGAGTGGCCTCCCGACGATTGGTGTTGAAAAGGGAGATCTCGGAATAACTGAGGCGGTCATTGAAGGGTTTAATGGAGTGTTAATTCCTGAAGAAAATGAGGATCTTTTAGCAGAGAAGATTAATGAAGTTCTTAAGGACGATAATGCAAGGTCTAATATGAGTGCAAATGCTGTTGATTTTGCTCGTCAACATGACTGGCATGATCTTGCAAACCAAATAGAAAATGTATACGAAGAAGTGTATGGGCGTTGATGCAATATTTATTGAGGGAAAGAAAATGTGTTTTGTGAAACATTTTTTTTCATTCAGGTGAGGAGCGTTTGGTGCCAAGTGTTACAGTCGTAATCCCTGCTCTTAATGAAGAGTTAGCAATTGAAGATACGATCCAGAAGATCCCCCGAGAGGATCTTGAAAGTTCGGGGTTTCCTACCGAAGTCCTTGTTGTAGACAATGGATCAACGGATAAGACGGCAGAATACGCGACGGATGCTGGTGCACGTGTAATTGCACAACCGAATCGTGGTTATGGTTGGGCATTGTGGACAGGTTTTGTGAATGCCGAAGGCGATATTATTGTCACAATTGATGCAGATATGACATATCCAGCAGACATGATTCCAGACTTGGTAAACACGCTTGTTGAAAAAGATCTTGATTTCTTGACCACAAATCGCTTTGCACAAATGGAATCTGGCGCCATGAATTGGAGAAATCAATTTGGCAATCGGGTTCTTTCGCTAGCTGCACGTGTTTTGTTCCAGATTCCGTTTGTTGATTCACAATCTGGGATGTGGGTGTTTCGACGAGCAATCTTGGAGAAAATCAAATTAAGGTCACGTGGTATGCCTTTGTCAGAGGAGATTAAGATTGAGGCTGCTTACTTCGCGAAATTGCGTTGCATCGAAGTACCAATTCCATACGCACGTCGCCAAGGACCAGTGAAGCTCCGTGCTTGGCGGGATGGGATGGAGAATTTACTATATCTGTTTTACAAGCGCGTGCGGCGGTGATGTTGGTTATCTGATGAGATGTCTTATTACAGGTGCAACTGGATTCTTTGGATCCCACTTGACGTTGGTCTTGGCGCAAACGACGGATTGGACGTTGTATGGTACGAGCCACAAGAATCCGCAACGTCTTACGATTCCTCAAGAACATATTCAACTGACTCAGTGCGATTTTCGCGATCAAACAGCGGTTGATGCTCTTGTTCAAAACATTCAGCCTGATTTAATTTTTCATCTTGCCGCACAAAGTTTACCTGCTGATTCGTGGCGGAATCCTCGAGATACCCTCGACGCAAATGTTTTGGGTTCAATTAACTTATATGAAGCAGCAAAAAAACAGGAGAATTCTCCTCGAGTGGTCTTTGTTGGATCGAGCGCGGAGTATGGCTCTGGAACAAAAGAAGGTGCGTTACTTGTAGAGGATTCTCCGCTGGAACCAGTTAATCCGTACGGTGTTAGTAAACTAGCAGCGGATTTGATGGCACAAAATTATTATGCGGCAGGCTTGTTAGATATCATTCGGGTACGCCCATTTCTCATTATTGGTGTTGGTAAAACAGGAGACGCCTGTTCTGATTTTTCACGCGGAGTTGTTGCGATCGAACGTGAACAGAGTAGTGCTCTTCGAGTTGGGAATCTTAGTTCGGTGCGTGATTTTGTAGCGGTACAAGATGCTTCGAGGGCATTAATATTGATTGCCAATCATGGGGAATCGGGCGAGGTTTATAATTTGTGCTCAGGTATAGGGCATTCTATGCAAGAAGTTCTTGATCTAATCGTTTCAAATGCCGAACGTGAAATCATTATCGAACAAGATGCGAAACGTTTGCGGCCAACAGATGAGTTGCAACTGGTGGGCGACTCAACGAAGTTGCAATCTTTAGGTTGGAAACCTGAGGTATCTTTAGAGACCGCCTTAGTAGAAATATTGGAGTATTGGCGGCGTAACTAATTTAATTTCGGTATATTGTGGTCATTTGTAGATATATGTAGCGAGTCCTTTCTGATAAAAGAGTGTAAATTTTGAAAGACCGGCCAATTCTGTACTCTGAGAAACAGCGGTTTCGCCAATGGTGGATTTGGGTACTTATTCTTCCAACCCCGATGGTTTGCCTTTGGGGGATGTTTCAGCAGATTATCTTGGGTGTTCCATTTGGGAATGCTCCGGCGAATGATTTGTTTTTGATATTAATCGCGGTTGTATTTGGTTTGGGGTTGCCTCTATTTATATATAAGGCCGGGCTCGATACTGAAGTGACGGATCGTGAAGTGAGGATTCGCTTCAGACCGATTCATAGGGATTGGGTGAGGTATGATTTTGATCAAATCGAAAATGTCGAGGTTCATATTTATAACCCCATTCGGGACTATGGTGGATGGGGAATTCGTTATGGGAGATTGGGTAAGGCATACAATGTGAGTGGGAACGCAGGAGTTCTTGTAACATTGAAAAATGGGACTCGAGTTTTGATTGGCTCTGGATTACACGAAATTCTAAGCGGCATAATTTTTGATCAGATGCAACGGTGTTCAAACAATACTTAGAGCTAAGTTTTTTCGGCTGTCATTGCAAAGAGTGTGGTCAGTTTTGAATATCCTCGCTAAGTTCTTCCGCTTGTTTCAAATCGTTTGCATCAGGCCTAAATTGCGCATATAAGATCTTTTCAGTGATGCTTGTAAGTTCAGTGAATGCCGTGTTAGTGGTGGGTCCAACTAAGCCTACGAGGTCTCGTAACGTTTGGTATGGATTAAGATCAAGGTTGAATTTTCTTGCCAAGTTATTCACAACAGCCAGGTAAATTAGGACAATCTGTTTCCCGTAGTTTGAAATCTTTCCGTCAGTTGATTCGCTAGCAAGATTAGTAGTCTCATTTGTTCTTATTGTATTTCCTTGAGATACGCTGAATTCGGGTTCATTCTTAGCGGTTGCTAAAAGTGTTGTTCGTCGGCGTGCGGATTTGAGTACCAGCATTGTGATTAGATATAAAACAAGCACAACAACGAAAGCTATACTGGTTGCATTGACGGCCAGCAAGGATATTGTAGTCTGTTTTGCTTGGTTCCACGGTTCTTCTGGTTCGACCAAAACAGATAGTTTATGTGACCCCAAGATCATCGCTCCTATCGGCAAATTCAGGGATCCTTGGAATCTACCGTTTGAGTCGCTCACTACTTCTGTTGCGTGACTCCCTCGTTCAACCCGAACGACTGCATTTTGGAGTGGCCCGAACGTAGTTTCAACATGGCCTGTAAAATCAAGGTTCCATGGTATTAAACTGAACTGTTTTGCGGAAAGTGACACTTTGGGAGTCAAATGGTGAACTTGCGTTAAACCAGACTTTTGCACTCGCTCAAATACCTGTTGTTTTTGAACCTCTAGAGTTATTTCGTGTGTGCCACGGCCTGCATATTCAGGCACCATGACAGTTAATTCAAAATTCCGTTTCGCGGGATATACCCCTAAGACAGTTTTGTCAAAAATCAGACCAACCAAAAACGTAGTTTCATCCGGTTTGTTTGGTGAATGAACGGGTTCTGTATATCCGATGGGGAAAATGGTTCCTGAAATGGTCATCGGACGGCCTGGGTAGATCACTTCTGGCGCATCAAATTGTAACGATACCGGATATGTTCCGATCCAACTAAGTGTCTGTCTGCGTTCATCATTGGGATTCAATACGACCTCGGTGAGAGTGTTGCTATCGTTTTTGAATCGCACCCATACGCTATTGATTTTATTCACAAGAGATGAAAGCTTTTCGTAGGCATCAGATATGGGCGTATCTATTGCATCAGCCACGATTCCAAATCGGTCCCCAAGGTTTTCTGTGGCAGTATCAAGGTCTGCCATAATGAGCTTTGCTTGTACGAGGGATTTATCTGCTAGTTTCAAGTTCTCTAGCGCGGCGAGATCTTGGCCCATTGCGATGAATTCTTCTGCCTTAGCTAATGAATAGTCCGAATTATTTAGGCGGTCTCCTAGCGTGGCGAGGAGATCAGTGTATCGGCCCAACATGAAGCGATATTCTGAAGGTATGTTTGCGGTGCCTAACTGCGAAATGTGTGTTTGGAATTCTGAGTATTTCGCGTCTTCTAATATTTCCAATCCGACGCCAATGTATGTGAATAGGGCAACCTGATTTAGTTCTGATTGTGCGACACTTGGATCCACATGAGGAGGAGGCGATTGTGCATGTACATTGGGAATGAACAAGATCTTTAAAGTAAATGCGATAAAGAAAGAGCTGAGGATGATTTTTTTCACTAGATTGTTTCCGGTTGCAAAAGAATCCCAATACTATTTACAGCAAGGAGAGCCAAGAATCCAACAAAAAATACTGCGCTAACTGAATTTAGGGCTCTTCGAGAGCTTGGCTGCAAGTTGGTAAAAAGGATCGTAATAATCATATATTCGCCGATCAAGATTGAAAGATATAGATCTAACTTGGTTTGGTTGAAGAAAGTTAGTACAACTATGGTGGCCATGAACACGGAGGTTAGAGATATTATGTATTGGTCGTATGTTTTCATTTAAGCATCTTTTGTTTGAAGTGTGATTTTGTGTCCCTTGCCCTGAACTTCTTCTCTGTCAATTGAAATAGGCTGATTTAGTGCTTGTGCCGTAATTGTTGCGGTAATTGATGCCATAGGGCTGCCGAGTATGCTGTGGGAAAATTCGTCACCTCTGGATAAAGTGGAATTCTTGATCATTATTTGTATGAATGATCCATCCCTTTGCACGTCGACCGCTGTTGCAAGGTCAAAGGTTCCAACAATAATTGATGACAGCGCTGTTGCTAGTTCTGTTGATAGGTAGTTTTCAATTTTGTCGATCTCGAGAAGCGCAGCGCCTGGCGCTGCAAGCAAAATCCCGATATCTTCAGGGTTTTTCCCGAACTGAACGATCAAGCGTTGTTCGAGATGCTCTGGAAGAGTTGAATCGAACGCATCATTTTGAATCGGAATTAATGTTCTTAATGGCCCATCTGTGACCGATCTTGGCAGATACATTGCCTTGGAAGTGACGCTAAGCTCTTCTACGATCGCATTGATGGTATCGAAACTTGATTCAATGAGCAGTAAGCTTGCATCAAAAGGTACTTTCTTCAGTGTATGGTTTAGTGCCAGGGAGACAATACCAATAATCATGCATGCCAATCCCAATACGATGAATGGCACATAATTTGTCATGAGCCACGCAAAGAGTGCGAATGTAAAACCAGCAGTTACTAAACCGCTTCCAAGTAGCAAGTAGCGATTGTTTTGCCATGTGATCATATTTTTCATAATCATAATTCTTGGATAGATTGCCAGATTTTTGTATTGTGGTCCAATTTTTCTTGTAGGTTTAGGGTTTTTCCTGTGAACAAGATCTACTTCTCGTGAGGAAGAAGAAAATCAATATCAATATTCCGCCCAATTCAAGGGATAAGTACCACCATGAAGCTTCGAAGTAAGCATTGGTTAAATCCGTTATTCTTGTTGTTATTTGATCAGGAATATCTAAACTTTTTGCTTTAAAATCAACACCTAGAATTTGAAGATCTGCTCCGAAAATGGGCCATGACGCACGTTTCATCCAACTCAAAGGACTTTCCATTGGAGTGTCTAGTATGACGTGTAGAATTGGCGCTAGGCCATATATCCACCAATGACGACTTATTGTTGTGAGTGCAATGCATATTATTACACCGAACAATATTGTATGAGCGAATAGGCGTCCGCTTTCTGCAAAGGGTAATACGAAGACGAAAAGCATGCGATCCACTATGTCGGGTAGCAGAGACATAACAGCGACGGTCAACTGATTTATGGGTTTATTCGGGATGACTTTTTGGACTTGTGAAGTGATTCCAAGCGTGTAACCGATATGGCTCATCACGAGCATTGAAGTCCCCTAAGAGTACAAATCAGTGATCATAATATTAGTTGTCCTCTTGCATGTTCTTTGAGACTTCGATTAGGAATTTTTCGCTCGTCGTAAATCCTGCCGCGGTTGGATGGCCCCCTCCGCCAAATAATTTAGCTACAGAACTGATGTCGAAGTCACCGCGAGATCGAAGGCTCCAGTGAACCTTGGATTTTGATACATAAAATATTGCTGCAAAGGGAGCATCTGGATAGTGGTCAAGTAGACTGTGCCCAATTTCGCTACCGTGTAAGGCTGAATTGACGACTGGAATATTGTGGTCAGCAAGAGTTATTATCTCGGCTCGTTCCACAAGATTCATGACTTGTTGGTCGATTGATCGTAGAATTGGATCACCTTCGTTGGCTAGTTGACTTGTTTCCAAGGTGTTCCAAACTGAAAAATCACGCGGGTGTGATCGCAAACCAGCCATGACTTGTTTGGTGCGTGGAAGCCGAAATTTCCAAAGATCGCTGTCTTGAATATGCTGGATTAGTAGTGGAACGGCCGTATTTGGATGGAAATATTCCCAAGCAAGCATAGCGCCTGACTTTTCCATATCGAATACTGCTGAAATAGGATTTGATTCAAGATTCTTGAAATCATCTTTGGCAGTTTTATGGTGATCAAGTATTGTAATTGAGTTTGCGTGACGAGCAAGCTTGTGAAGCGTTTCGTTGGGCAAACTGATGTCAATCAATACAATCTCATCATTAGAAGTTATTTTGTTTGCGTCAAACATGGGATCATCGTGGCTAATGGCGGTGTATTGGGCGCGATCACCAAATTGTAACCAAGCGGCCCAAGCTCCGCCGAACCCGTCATCGCAGTTCTTGTGATAGTAGATTAAATTCATTGAACACTTAGAAGATTGCGGGTTGATTTTAAATTTTTATGTGTATAGATCAAAAACCGGATCCTTTTTTATATCCGTGACTTAGAAGACTGAATTGTATGTTGTACTATTCAGCAAAACAAGACATTAAACATTTAGTTTGTGCTTGAAATTGTTTGTTTTCGTTAAATTTGATATTAGCCGCCAGCTATGGACGGTATGAAGTGGATTTCACTGTCATCTTTAACCGGTTGTAACATGCCTAAATGAGTGTCTTCACCATCAACTATCACTGCGAGGCCGGGCATAATCTCATCGTTGTATGCGAGATGGTTTTTTAGTCCAGGGAATGCTTTGTCAAGATTGTTTATGATCTGGCCAATTGTGTCGCCTGCGATTTCTACTTGGCGTTTTTGACCTGTGAAAAACTGCATTTGTGTTGGAATCCATACGTCAGCCATCAGTAGTTCCTTATTTGCTTACAAGAACGATGTGGTTTCACTCATTTCTTTGCCCAATAATGTTGCTTGTACTGTGGTTTTGATAGTGTGATGAACCATTCTTCTCAACATAGGGTGCCTAATATATGTTCCAAGATGAATCGGCAATGCTTATTGGTTTGAGAGTGATTTGGATACTGTTTCTGGGGACATCGGCAGGTCTGTCACTCTTGTGCCAACTGCATCATTTATTGCGTTGGCGATGGCTGCCATTGGGGGAACTAACGGTAGCTCAGCAACACCTCTCAGCCCGTATGGATGTCCTGGATTAGGAACCTCTACGATGACGGTGTCTATTTGTGGCACGTCAAGACTCGTTGGCATTCGGTAATCTAAAAATGTGGAGTTCAGCATTTCGCCGTCTTTATTGAAATAGTATCCTTCGTTGAGTGCCCACCCTATTCCTTGGACGGCTGCACCTTGCATTTGCCCTTCAACATAGCTTGGATGGATTGCTTTCCCGGCGTCTTGTACGGAAGTGTAACGAAGTATCGTGACTTTTCCTGTTTCTGGATCGACCTCGACATCAACAATATGAACTGCGAAGGCGGGGCCATTTCTGCGTTCTGCGGTCGTCGCTCTTCCAACAATGGGTCCACCAGTTGTATTGAGTCGCTCTGCCAGTTCCTTGAAGGTCATTTTTAGTTCTGTGTCAGATTTGTGCTGTAAGGTCCCATCGTTATATTCGACGTCACTGGGTGTGATCGCCCATATCTTCGCAGCACGTTCAATCATTTGCCGTTTTATATCTTGTGCAGCTTCATATGTAGCTATTCCTGTTTTGTATGTTGCGCCACTTCCAGCGGTGTTGGATGTGAACCCAATTGAATCGGTGTCACCTACCGTTGGATTGATTTCCTCTGCACTTATACCAAGGGCCTCTGCTGCTTGCATCGCCATTGCTACACGGGAGCCACCAATATCTGGAGACCCTTCAACAAGGCTAACAGTTCCATCAGCGTTTACGCTGGCAGTAGCACTTGACGGCCCGCCCCCATTACCCCAGTAGCCAGCAGCAACACCACGTCCCTGGTATGGTCCTGTTAGTTTCGTTCCATAGTGGTTATGCTCTTTGGCAGCATTCAGGGTATCCATAAAACCGATAGGACCAAACGTTGGTCCTGTTACTTGCCGCGTTCCTTCTTGGGCTCCGTTCAATATGCGGAATTCAATCGGATCCATTCCCAGTCTTTCGCAAATCTCATCAATTACTTGTTCTGCTCCAAATGCTGCGAACGGTGCGCCTGGAGCACGATAGGCTGCAACTTTGGGTGTGTTAACTACGACGTCATAACCTTCAATATAGGCGTTCGCAATGTTGTATGGACCAAGGACGCAGCGGGCGCCACCTCCAACGGGGGAACCCGGGAAAGCACCTGCTTCATATATTAATTTGATGTTGGCTGCAATCAGTTTTCCTTCTTTGGTGGCGCCAATTTTTACTTTTGACGTACCACCAGAAGTTGGTCCCGACCCGATGAAAACCTCTTTACGGCTCATAGCGATTTTAACTGGAACACCGGCCTTACGTGATAATGCGGCTGTAACGGGTTCCAAGTACACTATGTTTTTTCCACCAAAACCGCCGCCAATTTCCATGGGAACAACTTTAATTTTAGAAACAGGGATATCCAAAATTTTTGCTGTCTGTTCACGGATTGCAAAATGACCCTGGCTACTACACCAAATAGTCAGATTGCCTTGAATATCCCAAGAGGCAGCAGCAGCATGTGGCTCAATATATCCTTGGTGGACTGGGAGAGTACTGAAGTCTCGCTCAATGATAATGTCTGCATCTGCAAAACCAGCGTCAATGTCTCCAGCTTTGATTTCGAAATGTTTTCCTACATTGCTTCCGGGTTCGTTTTCCCCTGTGCCCCCTGGCCCTGCCATTTGTGTGGTCGTTATGAGATTTTCGTGTAGTAATGGAGCATCTTTTTCCATCGCATCTTTAGCGTTTGTAACGGGTGTCAGAATTTCGTATTCGACCTCAATTAAGGCAAGCGCTTCTTCAGCAACATGAGGGTTAATAGCGGCGATTGCTGCTATTGCATGCCCAACGTAGAGAGCTTTCTTGTGTGCTAAGCAATTTGCGCTTAGAAATCCAATGTTGCGGATTTCCCCCTCGCCAATATCTGCGACAGCATCTGAAGGCTGTCCCAAATCTTCTGATGTAACAACTGCCTTTACGCCAGGTACCGCAAGAGCCTTTTCGTAATTGATCGACTTGATTAGCGCATGAGCGTAGGGGCTACGGAGTAATTTGCCGTGTAAAAGACCAGGCAAATTGATGTCGTTTCCATAACGTGCGCGTCCTGTGACCTTGTCGAGCCCATCATGACGTATAGGGCGCGTCCCCACTACGTTGTAGTTGGTGTTTGATAGGACAACATTCGGATCGTATGTTTCTACCATGATCGCGCTCCTATGAAATCGTTTATTCCCTCTACACTTATGCGGCTAGGCTAGCACCCCCATATCAGTCAGGTCAAATTGACTCTTGTTCGGACCTAAAATAGTTAGAGTAATGTTAATCTGAACTACGATTTGTAATTAATTTACGAACATCAATATAGTGAAAAACCACTGATGTTTTAACTCATCATAATTTGTATTTGAAGCCCTTGAATTTATGCGTTATACGAGCCAAGGGTTTTTCGCTCAGGTGTATACTTAGAGGTGTTTTTCATGGTTGCTTTTGCATCTGAGAGGGGCAAGCTGTGATTTGCCAGATAGGAGGCAGTATGTTGGGTCTTGAGTTGGTTGATTGGCTAAAATATGAGGTTGAAGAAGACACGAATATACTTTGGATCAAGTTTAATAGACCAGAGCGCCTAAACGCTCTTGTTGGTAATTCAGAAGAGCGAGGGACCGTGGCGAAGGTAGGTGAATATATGCGCGCGGGTGACGATGACCCTCGTGTACGCATTATGGTTCTGACTGGAGAAGGCAGAGCATTTTGTGCAGGAGCTGATTTACGTGGAGGGACCGATTTTGACAAGGGCGAAAATATCTTGGGAAGTGCCCGTACTGAAGGAGCCGATTCTAGCCGGCAGAACTTTATGCACGGGTTCACTAAGCTGCATGTTGATATCTCGAAGGTGCGAAAACCGACAATCGCGATGATAAATGGTGCTGCTGTTGGATCAGGTATGGATATGGCTTTACATTGCGATATTCGTATTGGGTGCGAATTCACACGATTCATTGGATACCAACAAGTAGGTCAAATTATCGAGAATGGTGGCTCATATTACCTTCCAAAGATGGTTGGTTTGGGTCGTGCTTTAGAATTTGCATATACTGGCCAAATTGATGCAGAACGTGCCTATCAATGGGGATGGTTGAATCATTTGGTTTCTTTGGAAGATTTGGAGAAAACAACGAGAGAATTATGTGGCAGAATTTTGAAGGTTTCTCCGTTGGTCCAGTGGAACAGCAAGAGGATCATGCGGGCAGCTTTGGATAGTTCAATGGAGACTACAATGGTTTTGACGTCAAACGCTTCGGGAATTCTCAGTAGTTCTGAGGACGGCGAGGAGGCAAGGAAAGCTTTTGTGGAAAAGAGAGACCCGGTTTTCCATGGACGTTAGTGAGGATCCAGGAATCTTGATAAAATAGGATTTGTATTGTCCCGTGTTGGTTTCATCACTGACACACCCGGTTGTTTATAGACTTCGCGTCATGTTATGATCGCCACGTTGATTGGTCCCTTTTTTTTGGCTCCCAATCTCATTGGGAAGAGATATGGTTACAGATAAAGTAGCTGGTAAAGATAAAGCACTAGAACAGGCTCTCGCAGGCATTGAGAAGAACTTTGGGAAAGGTTCTATCATGCGTTTTGGCGAGGTTAGCCAGTCTCTTGGTGTGGAAGCCGTTCCTACTGGATCGATCGCTTTAGATATTGCACTTGGTGTTGGTGGTATTCCTCGAGGTAGGGTCGCCGAGATTTATGGTGCGGAGTCGTCTGGTAAATCTACGTTAGCTCAACACGTCATAGCCGAAGCGCAGAAACTTGGCGGGACGGTTGCATATATTGATGCTGAACATGCGCTTGATCCCATTTATGCTGGGAAAATAGGGGTTCAGATTGAAGATATGCTAATTTCCCAGCCCGATGATGCAGAACAAGCTCTTGAGATTGCTGATGCATTGGTTCGGAGCGCCGCAATTGATGTTGTAGTTGTGGATAGCGTAGCAGCATTGGTCCCGCGTTCAGAAATAGAGGGCCAAATGGGCGATAGTGCTATGGGCGTTCAGGCTCGTTTGATGTCACAGGCTCTTAGAAAACTGACAGCAAACATCAATCGGTCTCGTACAGCGGTTATATTTATTAATCAAGTGCGTGAAAAGATCGGCGTAGTATTTGGTAATCCTGAAGTTACACCAGGAGGTCGTGCACTTAAGTTCTATTCTTCGGTGCGTATTGATCTTCGGAGGATGGAGTCAATCAAGCAAGGATCCGAGGTGACTGGGATCCGTGTTCGAGCACGTGTTGTGAAGAATAAGGTTGCGTCCCCATTTCGTACAGCTGAGTTTGATATTACTTTTAGTCAAGGTATAAGCAAACAGGGGGGTCTTATTGATCAGGGTGTTGATTTTGATTTGATCAAGAAGGCCGGAGCGTTTTTCAGCTATGGTGACATACGTTTGGGGCAAGGCCGGGAGAATGCGAAGCAGTTTCTTCTTGAAAATGAGACATTGTCTTTAGAGATCGAATCTTTAATACGAGATAAAGCATTTAAAGATGATGTACCTGTAGAAATGACAGAACAAGTTGAAAACTGAAGAGCGTGCTCTCGTGAAAATGCTTGAATAGAGCAAGATGCATGAGAATAAGATCAAACGAAAAGAAGCTGTGATTTTCCCACAGCTTCTTTTCGTTTAGAGGTTGTAGTTAGTTTAGGTAAAAAGGAAATTAGTCGCTGGAATAGTTGCGAACAACTTACCGGCAAGGAAAGAGAGGGGCAATATGGATTCACTCCTAATGACTATCCTTCTCGTCACTATAGCGTCTGTTTTTACAGGGATCATTGGTTATTTGATCCGTCATACCGCGTTGGCACGTCAAATTCATCGATCCAAAGACGATGCAGAACAGATTATTGTGGAAGCTCAGTCAGAGAGCCAAACAATATTGCTCGCAGGCAAGGAAGAATCCCTTAAATTGCGTAATACAGCGGAAACAGAGATTCGAGATAGGTGGCGGGAGATTCAAAATCAGGAGCGACGCGTTTCTCGTAAGGAAGAACAGATTGATAACAGGGTAGATTCCTTGGAGAAGAGGGATCGCAAGATTGCTGAAAAAGAAAAAATGACTGAGAGAATTCAGGAAGAGACGCAACAGATTTTTGAAAATCAAATTGGTGAGTTGGAGCGTGTTGCAAGTATGGAGTCAGAGGAAGCCCGAGATATTCTTCTAGAAAGAATGGATGAAGAAATTCGGGATGAGACGAATCGGCGAGTGCGACAGATGGAAAGCCAGATTCGCGAGGAGACGCAGGAACGTGCACGCGAGATATTGATTCCAGTTATCCAACGCTACGCTGGCGATGTCGTGGCTGAGATGACGACGACCGTTGTGCCTATACCTAATGATGATATGAAAGGGCGGTTAATTGGCCGTGAAGGGCGCAATATTAGAGCATTGGAAAACGCAACTGGGGTTAATTTAATTGTTGATGATACTCCTGAGGCAGTCACTTTATCATCGTTTGATCCGATACGGCGTGAAGTAGCTCGTTTGGCGGTATCAAAACTTGTTCAAGACGGTCGTATCCAGCCTGCTCGTATTGAAGAGGAAGTTGAAAAAGCTGAGAAACAAGTTGATGAAACTGTTCGGAAAGCTGGCGAGGACGCCGCTTATGAGGCAGGCGTGAACGGCCTGAAACCCGAAATTCTCAAGACAATGGGTCGCTTAAGGTTTCGTTACAGTTACGGGCAAAATGTTTTGAAGCATAGCATTGAAGTAGCAATTCTCGCAGCGGCTATAGCAGCAGATTTGAGGGCGAATGTAGATGTCGCGCGGCGCTCAGGGTTCTTGCATGACATTGGGAAGGCGCTTACACATGAGATTGAAGGACCACATGCAATGATTGGTGCCGATCTTTTGAAGCGATTAAGTGTTTCCCAACGAATTGTTCATGCTGTTGCTGACCATCATGGTGAAGCGGGTAACAATAGCCAAGATGGCTTTATTGTAGCGGCTGCAGATGCTATAAGTGGCGCTCGCCCGGGAGCCCGGCGTGATACTGCAGAAGCGTATACCAAAAGGCTCGAGAATTTGGAAGAAATCGCGAATGAGTTTGAGGGCGTTGATAAATGCTACGCGATTCAAGCGGGGCGCGAAATGCGCATCATGGTACGGCCAGAGCACATTGATGATGTTGGAGCGATGCGGATGGCGCGAGACGTAGCAAAGAGAGTAGAAGAAACACTTGATTATCCTGGCCAGATTCGGATAACTGTTATTAGAGAGACTCGATCTACGGAGTATGCTAAATAAACTTCGTTACGATATAGCAGGATGGTGGCACAGTGTTTTTGGTTACCATCCTGCTAAGAATTATGACATCTCCCTTGATGAAATAATTCTTGGTCGTATTTTTGAAAGGCCAGTTGTTCTCCTATCAATTCGGTATGATTCGGAGGGTCGATTATGAGTTCAGATCTTCATCTGCATACTAAATTTTCTGATGGATTGTTGAGTCCGACAGAGCTTGTTGAACAAGCTGTTAATGTTGGGTTAGCCATAATTTCGATCACGGATCATGATTCTACTGATGGGATCATCGAAGCATTAACGGCTACTGATTTGTATCCCCAAATAACATTGATTCCCGGTGTTGAATTAAGTACAGATTTTGAGGGTGGTGAAATTCACATTTTGGGTTATTTCAATGAGATTCCGGAAGGGATCTTTCAAGATAAGATGGCTGAATTTCGTCAATCGCGTGTCGGAAGGGCGCGCGATATGATTGGTAAGTTGGCTGGTTTAGGCATGGAACTCGATTGGCAGCGTGTTCAAGAGTTGGCGGCGGATGGATCAATTGGTCGTCCGCATGTTGCTCTTGCATTACAGGAACAAGGATATGTTGAGACTGTATCTGAAGCTTTTGATAAATATATCGGCATTACAGGACCGGCGTATGTTGATCGGCAGAAACTTGCCCCTGATGAAGCTATTACCTTAATAAAAAATGCGGGTGGAGTCGCGGTTCTTGCCCATCCTTTAAACAAGGAAATTGATTTAAGGAATATTGATACCGGTCATTTGGCCAAATTGGTTACTGACTTGGCTCAAGCGGGACTAACGGGAATTGAGACGTATTATGGATCCTATACCCCTGCCGCTCGGAAATATCTTGCGGGTTTAGCAGAGGAGAATCAGTTACTTTCGCTTGGTGGCAGCGATTTTCATGGACCTGGGATTGGAGCGGATGTGCCTTTAGGTGCTTCCGATACCTCGGTGGAATGTGGTAAAGATTTGTTAAGGGCTCTGGACGAATTATGGAATATGTTTGAAGATGAATAACTAGATGGGCTCAATATCAGAACGGAAACTAAGTCGTTTCAGGCTTACCGATGGGATCTAACGGGCAAGATATTTCAGTACAAATGTGCGCGCGTCATTCGGCCGTAGAAACGCGTCTTTCATGTGGCCGATGTGGAACTCCGATTTGTACAGATTGTATGGTATATGCGTCAGTTGGGTTGCGCTGTCGTGATTGCGTGGGGCAGGCTAAGCCTCCTATTTACGATATTGGTATAACCCATTTGTTTATTGCGATTGCATTGGGTGTAGTTTTTTCTCTAATCGCCGCTTCATTATGGATATTACTTCCGGGTTTTTTAAGCCGCTTTGGATTAGGTTTTTATGGCTTGATCGTGATGATTAGCGTTGGGCATTTTACTGCGCATTTCATGTCACGTGCTTTAAAAGGCAAACGGGGTCGAGAACTGCAATTTGTTGCGGGTCTCACTGTAATTTTTGGGTATATGATCGCTCTTCCATTTATGCCTTCTTTGTTCAATTCATATGCGGTTTTTTCTCTCCTTTTTGCCGTATTGGTGGCTGTTGCAAGGCTCAGATGAACTTATAGCTGAAATAGATCTTAGTAATCAATTATAGTGCGTATCACTTGAACCGCCTTCATATCATCGAAGGCCTCATTGATTTCTGCTAATGGCCTGCGGCGAGAGACCATTTCATCTAAAAGAATCTTGCCGCTCATATACAGGTCAACCAGTTTAGGGATGTCTGCGTGGACGCTGGCAGATCCGTAAAATGAGCCGATCAATTTTTTTTCTCGTAAGAAGTCATTGCCTGGTATTGAGATGTTTTCTCTGTTGACTCCCACAGCCACTGCTGTGCCACCTTTTCTAATCATGGCAAAGGCTTGTTCTACTGTTTTAGAAAGCCCAATTGCTTCGAATGCATAATCTAAGCGATCACTTGTTATATCACGCACTGCCTCGACCGCATCAACTTTTGTTGC
>CEUS01040230.1_pt1 | contig 22304 bp, 20 predicted proteins | sample 427031 | NCBI WGS metagenome assembly CEUS01 (sample SAMEA2622837, study PRJEB7988) | marine metagenome | biome: marine biome (ENVO:00000447); feature: marine epipelagic mixed layer (ENVO:xxxxxxxxx); material: "saline water (ENVO:00002010), including plankton (ENVO:xxxxxxxx)" | depth 140 m | reverse complement strand
GCGCTAGGACGCCCCAGTACGTAAGGCACCGTGCAGATTCCTGCGGTGCTGCCAAGAAAGAACTCGCATCGGCCACATAGGTACATGTCACCGAAGTCCGATCGGAATCGAGTTGCATAATCAATGATGCGCGGGTTAGAGGTCAGCAGGTCCGATGGGACCTCGAACCCCATCCGCACTGCGTAAAACCCCTGGGCGGTCAGATACTCCGTAGCGGCCAAGTAGGTTTCGATCTCGGAGTCGCGATAGTCGTGATACTGCCATTTCTTGGCCGTCCAGTAAGTGTGTTGCCTCCTCAGATAGGCACCATCTCTGGAATGGAAGCAGATGAAAGGTGCACTCGGTTCGATTCCCATCCGCGAAAGCAGGGCTCTTCCTCTGGCCTCTTCTTCAGGTGTAAAAGACAGTTGTGGCTTTATCCGGTTGTACTCCTCGAACTCGTCTCCAGTCGACTTGAGATTCACCCAAACTCGGGCCCTTTCCGCCGACCGTTGAAAGCGGGCTTGTACCATCTTGAGAACGCTATCCGGAACCCGAACCACCGTTATCCTTCGTCGAATCATCTTGAGCAACTGATGGTTCGAAGGCGTTCCACTCAGGAACAGGCAGACCCTTTTCTGCAAGTCCGTCGATCGTCTTCTGAGAAAAACCTCTGTATTGTCCGACAGGTGCCCAACTCGGTCATAGAGCAGTCTCCCGGTTTGAAAACCGGGATAGATGCATTTTGCGATCCACAGAAGAGCAAGGATGGCGACCTCGAACGAAACCAGAACAGGAAGCAACGCGATCCGCCTGAGGAGTCTTGCGCCCATGGCCACGCGCGACGACCAGTCTGCAACCAGGAAGCGCCGCATCCTGGCACCCAGGCCATTCACTTGCGTGCTCTGCCCGGCATCAAGGGCCGATGGGCCGGCAGCGTCCATCAGAGCTTCTCCCTGTCGATGTCAGAGTCTCCCTTCGTGATGTACCACGAATCAAACGGGAATCTGCGCGGCTTTCTGTGAGGTGGAAAATCAATGGCCATCTGGATGTCTGGAGCGTGGTTCGTCGGGCGAAACTGATGCGGAATCGGCCCTCCGGTCATCGTTCGACTGCCGAACAATCCCATCGCCTCCACGTGGGTGCCCAACACCCGACTCGTCGTGAAAAAGTCGAGCAGAATCGCACCTTCGTTCCTCCCCACGGCAGCGAGTGCAAGCATAGTCTCTTCGGAGGACTGTCCTTCGTAGCCCCACTCCAGGATTCTGATCACGCGATCATCGCAACCCTTGATGTTTTCGATACGAAAGACACAGAAGCCATTCTCATCGCGTACGATCCTGTAGCTGTGTTTCGGTATGTCGATGTATCGCCAGTTCAGATAATTTCCAGAACGGCGAACGCTGGCTCCCCACAGACCCTCGAAGCGGAACTCGTACTCGGGTTCGAATCGCTCGCCCGTTTCTGGCAACTCGGGTACATTGCCACCGCTGAGCTGGCGAGCGGATGTGCCCAGGCGATCTCTGTCAGCCTTCTCGGTGATCTCGAATCGCTTCATCACCTTGTCGGGTTCCAGGATTCCGACCCAACGAGGCAGCGTGCCGACCGGGATGCGGTAAGCCGAGTAGACCGAAACGGATTCGGGTGTCAGGCCAACGTGGAAACGGTGGTCATACTCGGCCATGACGCGGGACAGCAGCTGGACGCCCCCAGTACCAACCCCTCCGTAGTGCCAGGTCAAAGTCCAGCACCCACACTCCACTCCCGCCGATGTTCTAAACTCAAGAGGCACGTAACCAAGCAGCCCCTTCAACTCCCGTTCCTCCTCTAGAAGCCAGAGGTGGTAGCTTCCATTGGCCGTGAACGGGGTGTCTCGGAACTGCCAGTCGATATAGTCCCGCTCCTGGAGGCGCGGATTAGCTCCATATAGCGTCTGGAATGCCTCCATCACTGCCGGCACATCCGCCGGCTCACACGGCCTGACCGCAGACGCTGTCATTTTGCATCCGACTTCAAAGATTCGATCTCGTCCACAATGACACCGACCGTCGTCAACTCACCGACTCGTACGTCGTCGAACTCGACCTCGAAGACCTCCTCAAGCGAAGCGATCAGGTCAAGGTGAGACATGGAATCCCATCGCTCGACGGTTTCGGCGGACGTCTCACGGGAAACCGATTCAAGGTTGAACAGATCGGATACGACCCGACCAACTTTCTCCTGGAGAGGACCACCAATCACGTCGTAACCGGTTCGAGCGAGATGTGCGAGGGCACAGTCAGCTTCAAGTCCTGGGCATCAGCGCTGAATGTAACGCCTTCTTTCGTCTTTCCAGTCTGCTCCATACCAAAGCTCGGCCAGAAGTCCGCTGTCTGCTCGTTTTTGGAGGTAGGGATGTACTCAGCTGTCCAGTAGAGGTTGCCCCACGATGCGCATAGATGGTTGATGCATTCCGAGGCGAACGCTGTCTCGAGCTCTCTGCCCAGAACACGACAACTCATCAAGAACGTATCAACGCGACCTGTCTCCTGCTTCCTCTTCGCGATGAAGACTCCCGTCAGCCCGGAGTCGCCGAACCGATCGGACACGGATAGAGTATAGACAGCGGATTCTTCATCCCCGGCCATCGCCTGGATCTCTGCTTCGCTATAGCGCCGTGTTGTCAGGTTGAACTGATTCGTCTTCTGCGTCAGCTGGCTCACTCTGGCAATCTCCTCGGAGGTCGCCTCGTGAACGCGAACGCAAGTCCCGAGCGATTTCAGGTATTCTTCCACGCTCCCCAACCGCTCCTTGTACCGTTTTCTTCCCTGCTGCTCCTGATACATCCGGGTCCGGGAACGGTCTTCCTCCGTCTTCGACAGAACATCGAACGGATCGTGCTCCAGAAAAAGCCTGGGCAACTGATGAAGTTTCTGTGGTACAGGCAGGACCATCACCTCCGGCATCAGGCTCTCGATGAGTCCCTGCTCGACCTCACTGTCGTCCACGAAGACCATGCTGTCTGTCGACAGATTGAGTTCATCCGACAGGGAACTCAAGTTCTGGTGCTTCGGGAGCCAGTTGATACGGTGAGCAGCTATGTGATCTCTGTTGAGTAGGCAATGAGGGTGTTGGTCCAACAGATCTAGTACATCCTCTTCATTGTTCTTGCTGCATAACGCAAGCACCACGCCCCGCGATTCGAGTTGAAGCACCGACTTCTGGAAGTCATAGTAGATCCGCCCGGGGTTCCCATTCGGATCCAGATCAACACCCTTGATACCGTCTTCGCCAACCACGCCGCCCCATAACGTGTTGTCGCAATCCAGAACGAGGCACTTTTTCGCGTGACCTCGCAGGCTACGAATGACATTTCCGATTTCCCTGGCGTAGCGATCCAGGAAGTCGAAGCGAAAGGGAGCCAGCGAAGAATACCAGGATCGTGCATCCAGGGACGCCTTTGCCCCGAAACGCATAAGAATGGCCTCAAAGTCAATGAGCACGAATCTAGAGGGGTGAAATTCGGCGTACTCCCGAATGACCTGATTCAGGCCAGTTGTTCGAATGTCGAGTGACCGGTCACCTGCTCTACGGTGTCCGAATAGAACCGGATCGGGCCGAAGAAAAGTGTTGGCGACGACGACCGCTCGAGTCCTCTCCAGGATCGCGTCGAACAAAGCTTCGATCCGTGGGCCCGGATCGTCTTCCCAGTTCGAGATTTCGAAGTCTTTGTGAAAGGGCTCGAGTAGGAGTGAACTGACAATGACGTCGGGATCAGACCCGTTAACCTTGATGTCTCCACTCAGGATAGCCTGGACGTAGTCTCCATAGTTCCCGAACCCCAGTTCTGCTCTGATCTCATCTCTCAACAGGTGATACTTTAGAAATGGCGCGATCGGCTCGATGGTGAAATTCCGCAGGAACATGACGCGCACGGGGTGAACGTCCCGAACCAAACCCTCCTGCCGGTCCAAGAGACCTATGAGGGCAGAAACGGGTCTCGGGGGGGAGACCGGGAGTTTGCTGTTGACGTCCACAACTCGCCTCGTCAGCTCTCGTAGAGTTCCTTTGGGTCTTCCTTCTTCTCGAGACTGAAATCCAGATCAAACAGCTTGCATCCGTGACAGAACTGGATGCCATTCCGGTTGCCTGATTCGTGGAGTCGGCGCACCCATGACCACTTTGGGTTTCGCCACACCTGAGCAATCGACTCAGAGTGGATGTTTCCAAGGTTCATCTTGCCATCATAGTCCATCGGACACAGCGCAACCGTCCCCATCGCCGTGATGTGCATCGTGGACCACGGGAGAATGCACGGGTGGTAGACGTCCCCATAGGTCCCCTCTACCTCGGATGTGACTCGATCATCCAACTCGATCTGATTGCCCCAATTGTGGGCGCGCTTCATGTAGATTCGATCCTGAGGTTTCCGAAATCGAGACCAGAACCCCTCCCACCTCTCAAGCTCCTGGGCCTCTTCATCCTTCGAAAGGTCGAAGAAGGAGACCCCCCTTACCCGAACCATGAGGTCCGGCTTGAGCGTCTCACGGACCTCGAACAAGGTCTCGATATTCTGGAGAACCGTATCGTAGTCCAACTGGACTCTCATCTTCTCGTAGTTCTCACGATCGACGGAGTCGATCGACAGCATGATTTCGTCCAGGCCGGCGTTCAGAAGCTCTTCTGATTTCTGTCGGCTCAGCATGGACGCGTTTGTCGACATGCTAACAACCTTGATATTCGCATCCTTCAGCCGTTGAACCCGGGACACGATCTTCTTATCCAGGAGCGGCTCGCCTGCGCGCTGAACCATCACGACGTTGATCCAGTCGCTGTAGTCCGACATTTCAGACGCGATCTTCTCGAACAGATCGTCGGGCATCATCGGCACGGATTTGTCCCAAACATCGACGGGGCAGAACGGGCATCGAGCATTACAGACCCGTGTTGTCTCGACCTGGAAATACTTTGGGAAATGGAGCGCCTCTTCCAGATCATCCAGATCGAGCCGATCCTCGAGTTCCCGCAATTCGGCCTCGAGGGCCTCTGAGCCAGCGTCTTCGATTCGTGTGATCATCTCGCTTCCTTCGTCCACTCGTCGATATGCTTGCCCAGTCGAGAAAGGTAACGTTCGACCTCGCCGAGGCTGTTTTCGACGGGCGACCACGGGGCAAATTCGGTCTGCTCCCTGCGGAAGGGACCGTTGGTGGTTTCGTGAAATACGACAAATTCGCTCTGGGGCACGACTGTATGATAGGTGGGTGTGCCAAGCCGATAGTAAACGGCGCACCCGTTTTCCTGACCGAGGCGTATCACTCGACTTACATCTCCTTCGTGATCGAAAAGCACGATATCGAGCTCTCCTTCGATTGCGTGAAACGACTCGGATTTCCGTAAATGCCGATGCGGTCTGACATAGCACCCACGGCTTTGAACGATGATCATCTCATGGAGCGTATCATCGATCGATGGATGCGTGCACAGGCGAATTCGTTTCCGCTCGTTTAGGCGCGCGGCACCCTTCAGGAACTCCACATCTGAGGGATGTAGAACCGTCACCGCTTCAGTCGAGTAGAGTACTTCCTTGCTTTCTTCTGTGAATTCCACGATTGCCTCAGAAGAACCGACTGACGGACTGCTTGACGTGATCGATCTGCCCGTCTGTCATTTTCTCGTGATTTGGAATCGACAGAATCCTTCTCACTGTCTTCTCCGCCACAGGAATGTCGAGCGGAAACTTTCCCCGGTATGCGGTCTGATGCGGCATCAACAACGAATGGTGAATCTTCGTCTCGATTTGATCTGACTGTAGATGCCTCTGGAGCTCGTCGCGGCTGTCGGATTGAATCGTGAACGTGTAGAAGACGTGCTTCCAGCCGTCAGGCTCCTCAGGACAGGTAACCAGCCCGTCAAGTGATCGTCGATATGTCCGAGCAATCTCCCGACGACGATCGATGATCTGATCCAGACGATCGAGTTCCACGAGCAACAGAGCTGCTTGCAGCGTCTGCATTCTGAAATTCAGACTTGGATAGTGGCAATCTTCACGGTTGCGCGTACCCGCATAGCGAAGGGATTGGACTCTGTCCACCAGCTCTTCATCGTCCGTCAACACGGCTCCCGCTTCCCCATAAGAGTGGAACACCTTCATCGAGTTAAAGCTGAAGCACGCAAGATGACCGAAGGAGCCCGCTCGCCGCCCCTTCCCGTCCTCTGCTCCGAATGCCTGTGCTGCATCCTCGATGATGGGTATCCCACGTTCTTCCGCCACGTGCACCAGATCATCCATCTCGCACAGCTTTCCTGTGTAATGCACCGGAACAATCGCGCGTGTTTTGCTGCTTATGGCCGCCTCGACACGACCCGGATCTATGTTCAAGTCAGGCGCAATGTCGACATACACCGGCGTTGCACCGGTCAGCACAATCGCATTCGTTGTGGCCACCCAGGACATGGGCGTCGTGATGATCTCGTCACCGGGTCCGACGTCGAGTGCGCGGAGGGCGACATACAGCGCGTCGCTCCCGGAGCTGACTCCGATGCAGAACCGCCGTCCGCAATAAGCAGCCACTCTGGTCTCCAGTTCCAGCATCTCAGGACCCATGATGACACGCCCGTGATCGAGCACTGTACCGACGGCCTCCATAAGCCTTGCCTTGAGGGCAACGTCTTTGACACTTAGATCCAGATACGGAACGTTCACGTCATATCCACCATCACACGACCAGCAGCCCCGCTTCGCACGAGCGCGATGGCCTCGTTGATCTGATCGAGGTGAAACTCGTGGGTCACCAGGCCGTCCAGCGTCATCTTTCCGCTTTCGCAAAGTCGTACGTAGCGTGGTATTTCAAGATGCGGCTCCGAACTCCCTCCGTGGGAGCCTGTGAGCACCTTTCTGAAATGCAGGGGCAGGGTGTAGATCGTGACGTTGTCGCCCTTGGTGGGCACACCGACCAGAATCGTTCGGCCATCTGCCTGCGTGAGCTCATAAGCCATTTCGATGACACGTGCATTCCCGGTGGTATCGATCACGACATCCGCGCCATCTTTTCCTACGATCTCACGCAATGCGCCCGGCAGGTCGGTCGTGTCGCTCACGAAATGGGTTAACCCGAACTCGAGGCCCAACGCGCGCTTACTGTCGCTCAGGTCGACGCCAACGATCGGGTTCGCAGACACCATACTCGCCGCCTGAGCCAGGTTCAATCCCACTCCGCCAATACCAAAGATCACGACGGATTCACCGACCTTCACTCGTGCGTCGTTGTTCACCACCCCCATCGCCGTGGTCACCGAACAACCGAACAGGGGCGCGAGTTTGAGGTCGAAAGTCTTCGGAATGGGTGTCAACCGATTCTCTGACACGACCGCAACTTCGTTAAAGGTCGTTACCCAACCCGCGTTCACCGTTCGGTCGCCACGGGTATAGGTTGGAGTTGGCGACTGCAACCCAGAGCTCGGTCGCCAGTGCATCACAACGTGATCTCCCGGCGAGACGGTTGTAACGCCCTCCCCGATCTCGAGGACCTCTCCGGACCCTTCGTGGCCGAGTAAATGAGGGAGAAACAGATCGGGCCCTTTTGCCCCTTCGATCTCATTTATCTGCGCCCCGCAGATTCCGCTGTAGTGGACCTTCACAAGCACCTGGCCGAACGTAAGCAACTCGGGTGTTTCGAGATCGTCGACCACGAGCGGGCTGTTCAGTTCCTCGAGAATGGCGGCCTTGAATCGCATGGTCATTCGAAAAAGATAAACTCGTAGTCGCCTGTGTAGCCGAAGCGCTCGTAGAGCCAGACCCATTCGACCACGCTGAAAAACGATTCACACGTCAACGCCCAGCACTGAAGGTTGAAGAGTTCCTGCTCATCGCGATAGCTCTCGAGCATCACGTAACCTTGCTGCCCTACCCGCTCGATTTCCCGCAATGCTGTCTCGAGATCGAAAATCTTCAGATTGTGGAGGCATCCCATCGATATGACGAGGTCGAAATAATTGTCATCGAAGGCGTAGACGTCCTGCGCCCGCTGATTGAACAGGTGTGGCCGAATCGACTCCGGCGCATCCCCGATCCCGTGTCGGGATATATCGAATCCGACGACTTCCGCGTCCGGCAGGAGTTGCTTGAGTTCACAGAGAACGTGTGCCTTCCCGCACCCCACGTCCAGGATCCGTGACGACTGGGACAGACCGTAGCTTGAAATGATCTGTTTTGCCACGGGCTTCCACCGACCGTCGTAACGGTAGCCACCGTAGCCGTAGCGCCGGTCGCCGTCCCAGTAGTCGAACTCGTATTCCTTGGCTTTCAACATGCACCCCACCTTGTCGTCTATCATTCGAGCGACATAGTCTCGCGACGTTCGTCGGTGCAGTGGGGTAACCAGGTCAACCAGTTGGCCCAAAAGGCTCTTCCTTACGCAACAGTAATGGATTGAACTTCTACGGAATCCTTCACGACAGAAACCAGATGATCTGTTGTTATCTTGTAACGTTCCATCAGTGATGCCTGAGAACCGTACTGATCCGGAAACACATCCGGCAAACCGATCCTCTGGAACCGAACGGATCCCGTGAGTCGGGATTCCGCCATGATCTCTGCCACAGCGCTACCCAGTCCGCCGTAAATCGTATGCTCTTCGATCGTCACAACCGCCCGGACGCTCGAAGCGGCCTCGAGAATCGTCTGTTCATCAAGAGGTTTGACCGTCGGAACGTGCAAGACGCCTGTGGACACACCACCGCTGTCCAGACGCTCCGCCGCTTCAAGTGCGGGGCCGAGTGTGACTCCGGTCGTCAACACAAGAGCGTCCTCCCCATCTCGCACCGGCAGTGCTTTCCCGATCGCAAACGGCACAGCATCGCTCGTCACGATGGGATCGTATCCTTTGGCCAACCGGATGTAGATGGGTCCATCGTATTCGACCGTCAGGGGCATCAACCGACGCATCTCATCTGCATCAGCGGGTGCGATGATTGTCATGTTCGGCAAGGCCCGCATGAGGGCGATGTCTTCGACCGCAAGGTGCGTAGGGCCCAGAGGGGCATATACCATCCCGCCCCCGTTGGCGATCAGACGAACCGAGAGATTGTGCAGGCAGAGATCGACCGCCACCTGCTCGAGGCAACGGCGCGTAAGAAACGTCGCGATCGTATTGACATAAGGGATCTTCCCCTCGAAGGCGAATCCCGCAGCCATTCCAATGAGATTGGCCTCGGCGATACCCTCCATGAAGAATCGGTCTGGATGCGCATCACGAAACGCCTGTGCGCTACCTTGCCCCAGATCGGAACCGATGAAGAACACGCGGTCGTCCTTCTCTGCGAGCTCCCCGACGCATTCGAGTGCGGTCGCCCTCATCGGGAACCGATCCCCTCATACAGTGCCGCAATCTCTTCTGGCTTCACGCGACTCTTGTGGTGCCAGGACAAATCCTCCTCGACGCCGGAGATGCCTTTCCCTTTGGTTGTATGGCAGATTACCACCGTTGGCTTCTCGACCTCACACGGAAGATCTTCGAACGCCTCCCTCAAAGCTGTCACGTCGTGTCCGTCAACTTCGCGAACACCGAAACCGAAGGCCGTCCACTTGTCCGCAAATGGCTCCAGCTCCAGTACCTCGTGAGTCGACGCGTAGGATTGCATCTTGTTATAGTCAACGATCACGGTCAGGCTGTCGAGCCGATGCTTCGCGGCGCACATCGCCCCTTCCCAGATACTGCCTTCGTTGCATTCCCCATCTCCAACAATGACGAACACCCGGTGCTTTGCGCCCTCCTGGCGTGCGCTGAGCGCCATTCCGACACCAATGGACAACCCGTGGCCGAGCGCACCGGTCGACGCTTCGACTCCCGGTACCTTCGGACGTTCCGGATGCCCGCCGAGGATGCCTTCGCTCTTGCAGAAACGCTCGAATTCCGAGCGATGGAAGAATCCCTTATCGCCCAGCACAGCATACAACGCCATACAACCGTGTCCCTTGCTCAGAATCATGCGATCCCGGTCAGACCAGTTCGGTTCGTCCACCCTGAACGCAAGGACATCGTCGTAGAGCACGCTAAGGATCTCGACAAGAGACAGAGCCGATGCCAGGTGCCCGCGGCCTCCGTACTCCAACATCCCGACGATCATATGCCTGAGTTCGTCTGACCTTTCGTTTAGCTGATTCATTGTCCGGCACTCCCGAAGAGAGGACCAAATTCCATCGCCTGACGTGCTGCACTCAGCAGATCGCGGGCCTTTTCCACCTGTCGCTTAAGCACACCTTCCATCTCACCACTGTGTGCAAGCCGACGTCGCTCCCAGGAGCCAGGAAGGAACTCATTCAGTACGATCAGACACCACTTCAGTGCCCAGAGCGGCCTTAGCGCCTGAATCCGATGACGAAGTGTCGAATCGTCGGAAAAGATGGACAGAACTCGCGACGCAAACTGAGCCTTGAGTTCACTCGTCAGCGTCATCGCTGGATGTAGTACGAAGTCGCACACCAACTTTGCCGGGTCGTCCCATCCGAAGTACTCGAAATCCACGAAGGCGAGTTGGCCATCCGAACGACGCAACGCGTTGTGGAATCCGAAGTCAGAGGGACTGAGTGCGCGGTGTTCGGGTCCGATCAGACAAGTGGAATCCAGTCCGGCGTCATCGTAGACACATCGCGCCTCCTCAATGGCTTCGTTTATCGTCTGCTCCAGATCACCTTCCACGAACGCAAGCGCATCCTGATGGTGTCGCGTATACGGTCGCACGGTTTCAAATCGCTTCCGTCTTTCCACGAGTTGATCCTCGATCTCTTCGAGGGAGAAGCAGGCCTCCGATGCCGGGCCCAGAGCGTCGCTACCTGCTGATGTTCTCAGCGATGCGAGCGCCTCGACGAACGTCGCAGCTTGATCAATATCGTCCGGACTGACGTCGACAATGCCTACACCCTCTACGAACCTGTAGACAGCGAATGCCGACTCCGGCCTGGATAGAATGGGCTCTGGGATCTGCCGAAGACCGTGCTTCCACATGAATTCCACAGCTGAAAACTCCGTCCGGAGGCGATCACGTCGGTCGTCGGCAATCCGCGGATATAGCTTCGCCAGGTAATCGGCCGTGACTGTCCGGATTCGAAGCACGCGGCTGTTCGCACTCGCCAGTTGCTCGACCGAGCGAACGCCCCCCCCGATCTTCTCGATCTCGGCGATCAGTGCCCGATGAGTCGTCACACCCGGCACCCAAACAGAATGCTGGCGATCTCGGACCAGTCGCTCGCAAGATCGATGTCGGCGTTCCTTTCCATCCCCTGTCCATAGAGGATCCTGGCTACCCCCTCCGGGAAATCCGAATTCAGAAACACTTCAGGCAAATCATCTACGAAGTGCGTACACCCCAGGCTACCGATTCGACGGACCTTCTCCTTCCTCGTAGGCTCGAAATAGACATCCTGGCGACCGAAGCCGAGACCGTCCGGGTTGAAGAAGTGATTCGACTCCATCCATTGGAGGGAAGCCTTGTGAAGGTCCGTATCCGGATCCTGGGCGGCGAACCGGGTCTTGTGACTCACCACAACTACGGGGACACCCTCAGCACGGCATCGTTGCATTGCCTCCCTGAAGCCTGTCTCCATCTCGGCCTCGCACATTCGTCGGCCATAGACTTCTGCCTGCACCTTCTGCCAGAGAATTTCCCCATCTGGTAGTCCTCTCAGGAAACGTCGAAGTTCAGGTTTGCCCTCAATCTCGTCAGGCACATCGATTCCGAGCGCTTTAGTCGCTCGAGGGAACACGTGCTCGTAAGACACGATCGTGTTGTCGAAGTCGGTTCCCAGTCTAATCGAGTTCAAGTCTAACGTTCAGTCGAAAAATGAGCGCACGCTGTCGACTACGTGATGCTTCTGGTCGTCCGACAGGAACTGGTTCACCGGTAGCGTCAGGATCCGCCCACACAGACGTTCCGTGTTGGGGAGGGAGCCAACACCATAGCCCAGCGAAGATGCCGCCTCCTGCAGGTGAACTGGAATCGGGTAATGAACCTTTGCGGAAATACCCCTCTCCGAGAGGTAAGCCTGCAGTTCATCTCTCCTGTCGGTCTGAATCACATAGGTGTGGTAGACGTGTCCCTCGCAGGGTTCCGTCCCGGGCGTAGTCACCACATCATCGAGTTCCCGATTGTAGAACTCCGCTGTCTGGCGGCGCGATTCTTCGATGCTGGCCAGGTGATCCAAACGCCGGGTCAGAATCTCCGCCTGGATGGAGTCCAACCTCGTGCAATAGCCCCAGAAGCGAACGTGGTCGCGGTCAACAAGCCCGTGATTCCTGAGCAGGCGACATCGCTCGGCACTCTCTCCGTTGTTGCAGGTCACAATGCCCCCGTCGCCGCAGGCGTTCAGATTCTTCAGGGGATGCACGCTGAAACACGCAAGGTCTCCGATCGAGCCGATTTTCCGTCCACGATACGTGGCACCTACGGCCTGGGCTGCGTCCTCAATCACGTAGAGTCCGTGTTGATCGGCTATTCGCTGCAAACGGTCCATCTTCGCCGGCCGGCCTGTCAGATGGACGGGAAGCACCGCCTTCGTTCGTTCGGTGACCGCATCCTCGATCCGATCGGGATCGATATTCATATCGTCCGCAACGTCCACGAATACGGGTGTCGCCCCGACCAGTACGATACTGGACACTGTCGAAATCCACGAGTTCGACACCGTGATCACTTCGTCTCCGGGGCCGATGTCGAGTAGTCGGAGGGCCAGTATCAGGGCGTCTGTACCGCTACCTACGCCAATGGCGTATAGCACACCGCACAGTTTCGCGAAGCGCTCCTCAAACTCGGCCACCGATCGACCAAGAACAAAATCGCCGCGGGCCATAACGTCCTCTACCGCACCTACCAGAGCCTCCCGCTCCTGGCGGTACTGTTGAGGAAAGTCGTTATACGGGACTTCGACCACGCTCATCTCGCGTAAAAGGCCTCTACCACTTCGATGACTCGATGAAGCTGGGCCGGTTCAAGATGTTGGTCGACAGGCAACGTGATGATGCTTCCCGCCTGTCGTTCGGTTTCCGGAAAATCTCCAGGCTTATACCCGAGATGGGAGAGCCCCTCCTGAAGGAACAGCGGTATTGGATAATGGATCTTCGCGGAGACGCCATTTTCGAGGAGGTGAGTATGGAGTTCATCTCGATTCTGTGCGTAGACCACGTAGAGATGATACACCTGACGCACGTTCTCTCGACGAGGCGGCAGTTGGATCCCCTCCAGCGACGAAAACGCGGCGTCGTAAACCGATGCGTTCTCGATTCGACTTGCGGTGATGTCCGGCACCTGGTCGACGAGCGCATTGCCAACAACGGCCTGCACTGTATCCAACCTCGAATTGTATCCCAGGATTTCTATTTCATCGCGGCTCTTCATTCCGTGATTCCGGATCAGCCGCAGCATTCGAGCGTGGTCCACCGAGTCGGTCACGATCATCCCGGAGTCCCCCCAGACGTTGAGGTTCTTCAAGGGATGCAAGCTGAACCCGGCCGCTTCTCCGAACGTGCCTGCGCGTTTCCCTTCGTACTCTGCCAGGATGGACTGGCACGCGTCTTCCACAATCGGTAGATCGTGTTGTTCACAGACGTCGATCAAGGGCCTCATATCAACGGGCTCGCCGGTGTAGTGCACGGGCACGACCGCCTTGGTCCTGGGCGTGATGGCAGACGCGACCTGCGACACATCCATCGTGTAGTAAGGGGTCACATCCACGAACACGGGACGAGCACCGAGGGCATTGATGGCACCCACCGTGGCAATGAAGGTATTGGCAGCCGTGATGACTTCGTCCCCGTGCCCCACGCCCAGCGCCTTCAAGCTGAGCATCAGCGCATCTGTTCCGCTGTTTACCCCCACGGCGTAGCGGGTACCGATCAGATCTGCGAATTTCTCCTCAAACTCTTCAACCCGGGCCCCAAGCGTAAAGTCGCCTTTCATCACGACGGACCTGATCTCTTCAAGAATGGGATCCGGATCCGCGAACTGCTGGGGCAGATATGAGTATCGAACCTTCATGCGAGACGCAGATCCTGCATCGTAGCGATGTTCGAATAGGCCTTTCCGAAAGGATCTGGAACCAGACCCTCTTCGAATGCGTTCACGAGGTCACGCACGGCATCACCGATGCTGTGACGCGGCGTGAAACCCAGTTCTCGTCGCAGTCTCTCGGACGAAATGTGGTAAGACCTGTTGTCATCGGAGGGAGTGACTTCAATCTCGACGTCTGTCCTTACGACTTCTCTCACGATCTCTGCGATCTGCATTACCGTATGGTTTTCGTATCCCGCGTTGTAGATCTTCCCATCGATCAGCGAGGCTTCCCACTCCAATGATTTCACGTACAGATCGGTCACATCCTCGATGTGGATGTTGGGTCGCTTTTGTGCCCCACCAAAAACGGTGATCTTCCCCCGATTGATCGCGTGACTCGTTAGAATATTGACTGTCAGGTCCAGCCGCAGCCTGGGTGAATAACCGCAAACGGTCGCGGGCCGAAGAATCAACGTCGTGAATCCGGGTTCACGTGCTTCGATCAGCAATTCTTCGCATTTCGCCTTGTAAAGGGAGTAGTCGGTCAGGGGTTCCAGCGTAAGATCTTCGGTCACCCGATCCTCATCCTTGACTCCGTAAACGCTGGACGACGAAGCGTAGATGAACCGACCGACATTGTGCTCCTTGGCCAGGCTTATCAGCTGGGGAAAGCAGTCGAAATTGATCGATCGGCCCAGTTCTGGATCCAAATCGAACGACGGGTCATTGGAAACACACGCGAGGTGAATCACAGCGTCGCAGCCGCGCATCGCACGGTTCAATGCATCGCGATCTCTGACGTCCCCTCTGATTTGCTCGAGATTATTGTGAGGCGGAAGCACGTCCTCGCCGAACCAATACAGATCGAGCACCTTCACTCGATGACCCGACGCGAGGAGCTTCGGGACGAGCACGGCCCCAACGTATCCAGCTCCCCCCGTAACAATAACGGTCTGTCTATCGGCCAATGGATCTCACTTGAGAAGCGAAATGACGTGCTTGGATGTGGAAACACGATCCAGGGAATGGCGATTTCCAAGCTCGGAGACCACCCGAGCACCAGCCACGTTTCCGACCAGACCCACCACTTCCCAAGGTGCGGACTGCTCCAACAGAATCGTGGATACGGCGAGGAACGCATCGCCCGCCCCAACTCGATCGACCACCTGCGAGGCAAACGCCGGCACTCGAACGAACTGCTCTCCCCGTGTGTGGTGCAAGCTGCCTTCCCGGCCCCGCGTGACTGTGAATCGATCGCAATCGATCCGGTTCGAAACTTCGATCAGCAGATCTTCTGTCGGAGCCTCTCTTAATCGAGTTTCAATAGCGATCTCATGCGTGGCCAGACACACATAGTCTGCGCGCTTATATCTGGAGATCGTGTTGAACCCTCTGTTTCCCGCATTGGACTGCGTATTGACGGCAAGGAATCCCGACGTAGAACAGATCTTCTCGATCGCAGAAGGCCCCAACATACCGTGACCATAGTCGGCAACGATCACAATGTCGTAGTCGTCCACCTTACCCAGCGCATCGAGGAGTGCTTGGTCATTCGGCGCAGCCAATGTTGCATCGTTCATCGAATAAATTTCGAGCAACTTGGTTTGCGTATACCGGTCTAGGAACCGCGTCTTGGTGATAGTGGGGGAATCCGACTTGGTCAAGAAGACCGGGTCCACATTCTGAACAAGGGAGTCGCGAACAAACTCTTCTTTGCGATCATGGTCACCCAGGGTCGTTACCAGCGTCACATCGTCGCAGAATCCTGCGATGTGGTTCGCAACTGCCAGGCTTCCGCCTGGGAAGGCTTCTGAGTCTCGTTGTTGAAATGCCAGAACAGGATCTTTGGTGGACTTCCCCAGTGCGGAGCAATAGACGTACTCGTCAACAATGGCTTCGCCTACCACGAGTACTTTCTTCCTGCGGGCGACCTCCAGATACTCCAGGATCCCTTCCTCAGAGTGTTCGGCCCGAAAAGCCTCCAGCCAGGCCTCGGTTTCCGGGGTAAACTGGGTGAAGTGCTCATTCAAGAGCCTGGATGAGCTGAATACCAGGTCGTCCGTAAAACACACCTCGGCCCCAACCTCTTCCGCCGTAACCAGTTCGGGTTCCAGATTGGACTTGGCATCCACCTGAGCGGTTTTGTACTCACCACCTTTGCAGTAGACATCCGGTCGAACTTGCCGAAGCGTCTCGACCGCAGTGGGCCACTCGTTCACGCCGACATAGTCAACTACATCCAATGCAGCGACGGCTTCGGCCCTCAGTTCCTGAGGGAAGACGGGGCGATGGACGCCCTTGTTCACGTATCGGTCTGGTGTCAATGTGACGATGAGAGCGTTTCCCTGCTTCCGGGCCTCCTCGAAGTGACGAATGTGACCGATGTGGACGAGGTCGAACACCCCGTGACACATTACCACTCTCTTACCCTCAGTTCGCAGATCGCGAACCATGCCTGCGAGGGCCTCGATGTTACCAGCGATCTTTCTCTTTGTGGATTCGGACACTTCAGAGACCGTTATGAGAGTTTTCGTATCCTGTCCGACGATACGCCCTCACCGAGAAGCCAGGCTTCGCCCACATCCGGATCGTCGATGGAGGTGATCAGCATTGCGTCCCAACTCCAGGTTGAAAGATCCTCGACTGGAATGATCGGACAGCCGTGATACTCACGGCCCGCGTAGCCAGGATCAACTACCCCTACGACCTTCACAGCTCGATCAGCCACAATTCCCAGGAGAATCCGGGCTACGTCGCTCGCCCCGTAGAGCGCGATTCGATCCACGCCTGAGGATTCGATCTCCTTCACACAGCTCAGAAGCTTGTCCTCCATTCGGGTGTAGAAGTCGAGCGTGAACTTCAGGAACCCATAGGTCAGCTGGGATTTCGCCTTGATGCCTGCGGGTGTCAGGATGTAGAGGTAGTTTCTCTTGTCCGGGTTCTGCCGAACTCGCTGAAACTTGACGTAGCCCTTTTCGAGCAGTTTCTGGAGAGTGTAATTCACCTTCTTCAGGTTAAGCCCCGTGGCCTGAGCCAGTTCCCGTTGGGTAGTTTGTTCCTGGCCTTCAAGTGCTTCGAGCACCGCCAAGAGGCCCAGATTCTCTCTCGTCGATGATTGTTTCTTCAGAATTTCCATATAAGTATATACTTTTCAGTAGTATACGCCATAAACAATCTTCGTTGCTTTAGGAAACGCGTTTCCAACGGTAACATTACTCACGGACAGAATCAAGTGAAAGTTTCCTAAGGAAACGATTACCTGAGCTTTGTAGGGGATCTGACTCGAAAGTAATCTGAAGTGATTCGGCGCAAGCCCGCGTCTTCAGGTGGGCTCCTCGATCAGGCCTTGTTCGGTCAGCTCCCCATCCCCAGAGGGCAAGGAGCCCCGAGCGTCAGTCCTTCCGTCTCCATTCCCTCAGAAGCACGCGGGAAAGGGGAATCCCGCTCCAGAGTGCTTTCCATCGATCGCGTGTCTCCGCAGGGACGTTTTCGACGGTCGGAATCTCCTCGACCCGCCGATTCCCCTGCATCGCGCGGATAGCCACTTCGTAGGCAGCGCCGATCCCGGTCTGGCTGGGAGCAACTTCGCGCAGGAACGAACGTCTGTAGCCCCGAAACTGCGTGAGAGCGTCAGTGGAGTTCCCGAAGAACGCGAGGTTGGCCACAAGCGTGAACACTCGATTGCCGGTGCTTCGATACCTGAATCGTCGATTCTGGTCGTGTCGAGCCCCCTCCTGAAGAAACCTGGAGGCCACTGTCATGTCCGCGCCTCGCTCCAGGGGAAGCAGGAGGCGGATGATGTCGCGAACGTCATTCCTCCCATCCACGGGGAAGACCACCAGATTCTCATGTTCCTGCCGTTCCGTCACCGTCCCAAGGACGTCGTCGGTTTCGACGATTGGAATCGAGTGTCCCTTCAGAATCTCGACCGTGCCGTCGGTCGATCCTGAATCGAGCGCTACGACTCCATCGAAGTGCCCGATCGGCAATTGGTCAACCACCTCGGCCAATGCCTTCTCGCTATTGTGGGTTGCGAGTACGAGCGTGGATCGGTCAGCAGACTTGGGTTGGTATTGGCGCCAGAAGGCACGGAACAACCCGTAGACGTAGTCCAGGTCTGTTTGCTTCAGGTCCTGATGGCAGCCGATGTAGAATCCCGAAGCACCGATCCAGTCAGCAACCGGGAACTGACCCGGCTTCGTTCCGAGTAGACTGGTGTAGATGGGTTGATTCACGAGAGGAAGCATATCCCGCGTTTCCACACCGTGTTCTTCCAGGTAGTTCAGGAACTCAGCCTTGGGACGATCTCTCAACACGATGGGGAACATCATATAGGAGTGATCGCATTCCGGGCGTGCCTTTGGAAGCTGAAGGTGATCGTCAAACTCGGCCAGATCCCGTCCCAACCGGCTGGCATTGGCCCTGCGACGGACCAACATGTCCTCGAAATCCTCCAGCTGCGCCACCCCCAAGGCAGCCTCCATCTCCGTCGCGCGGAAGCTGTGCCCGACGCTCGCGAACGAGAAACGCCTTTCCACGATCATTCGTAGCTCGTCACCTGACTTCTCGTTGTCGTCGTCGATGCTCGTGTAAATCGAGTCCCGGCCGTGATTCATAAGGGAGCGAATGCGGACCGCATACTCGGCAACGTTGGTCGTGGCCAATCCCCCCACGCCCGTCGTCAGCAGATGAGCCACATAAGTTGAGAAGCAACCGATATCACCCAGGCTTCCAACGCTCCGACCCTTGTATCGGGCGAACATACACTCACACGAGTCTTCGATCACTTTCAGGTCGTGCCGCTTAGCGAGTTCGAGAACCGGATCCATATCGCACGCCTGACCGAACACGTGCACGGGAATGATCGCGCGGGTCCGTTCGGTGATCGCCGATTCGATCAGATTGGGATCGATCCCGTAGAATTCCCGTTCGACGTCCACCAGAACCGGTGTCATTCGGTTGTGCAGTACAACGTTGGGCGTTGCGACGAAAGTGACTGCGGGAACGATGACCTCGTCACCGTCCTCCCAGCCGTGGATTTCCTTGAGGGCTCCAAGCGCGACGTGGAGAGCGCTGGTCCCGCTGTTCGTCATTGACGCGAACCGGCAGCCGTGAATCGCGGCGAACTGGCGCTCGAAGGACTCCGTCATCGGTCCATAAGAGAGCCTGTTCCGTGACAGGACGTCGTTGACCAGCTCTATGGCACGCGCACTCAGATTGAGGGTGCCCACGCCGATGATGGGCTGTTCGGATTTGAGTCTGTCAGACATCAGGTGGGGGAAACTGTTGGAAGAGGGTCAGGGGATGACGCAACCGAACGATACCACTCGACGGTTTCTCTCAGCCCCTTCTCGAATGACGTCGACGCACGAAAATTGAAACCTGCTTCTGCCCGAGACACGTCGAGACACCGTCTGGGTTGACCATTCGGCTTTGTCGTATCCCAGACGATCCGACCGGGAAAACCGGCCAACTCGCGGATCTTTTCTGCGAGATCCCGAATCGAGATTTCCATTCCGGAACCCAGGTTGACGGGTTCTGAACGATCGTAATGCTCTGCAGCGAGCAGGATGCCCTCTGCGGCGTCTTCGCAGTAGAGAAACTCTCGTGTTGGAGACCCGTCTCCCCACACCACCAGCTCGTCGTCTCCACGTGCCTTGGCTTCGAAAACGCGTCGAATCAGCGCAGGGATTACGTTGGAGGAGTTCGGATCGATGTTGTCGCCAGGCCCATACAGGTTTACCATCAGCAAATGAATTGAGTTGAATTCGTACTCTTCGTAGTAGGCCTGTGTCTGGACCATCATCATCTTCTTCGCCAACCCGTAGAAGGCGTTCGTCTCTTCGGGGTAGCCGGACCAGATCTCATCTTCCACGAACGGCACCGCCGCGTGTTTCGGGTAAGAGCATACCGTCCCGATCCCCACAAACTTGTCGATCTCGTAGCGACGGCCGTACTCCATCAGGAGTGTGCCCATCATCAGATTTTCGTAGAGAAATTTTCCGGGATGTTTCTGATTCGCCGCAATCCCTCCGACCGACACTGCAAGATGAATGACGATGTCCGGGTGAACGTCTGCGTAGAGCACCTCCACAGCACTCTCCGTGACCAGATTGTAATCCCGGCTGCGAGGGACGACGACTTTCCTGCAGGGTAATGCCCCCAGCCTTGCCACCACGTGACGGCCGAGAAACCCTGAGCCCCCCGTCACCAGGACGCACTTGTCCGCCCAAAAACTCACGCTAAAACACCTGCTCTGTTCGTCGATCCAGGGGCCAGAGGCATCAAGATCCTCGCGGTTCGTTTCGCCACGCCCGACCCACACCATCCCACCGTCCCTCGGCGCGACTCGTGGAGAACCATTCGGCAACCGCGCAGAGCACGACGGAGAAGAACAGAGCTATGGCGGCTGATCCCCAGACACGCTGCCAGACTGTGAACCTGACGACCGTGGTTGTCCGGCTGCGCGAGTACCCTGCGATCTCGTAGTTGGTAGCATGCAACGAGTAGGCTTCAAGTCTAAGTCGTTCCCGGTCTTGGAGCAGCGACGAATAGAGAGCCAGGCGGACGTCCATCTCTCGGCTTGTCCACTCAATCCACAACCTCAGATCATTTGGAGCTGGGCCCCGGGAGGTGCCGGCATACGCTGACCGATAGGCTGTCAACGAGTCGCTGAGAACGACCAATTCGCGCTTGATGGTTTCGATGCGCTTGTCCAAGAAATAACCGTCCCGCTCCAGCTCCGTCCTTTCCCAAACGTAGGTTTTGAACTCGGCAGCGTAGGCCCGAGCCGCGGCCTCCGCGACAAGTGAATCCGCCAGGCTAACGGATATGACTACGACACCGGTGCCATCCCCTCTCACCTGAGTGGCTCTACGCAGGTAGGCCACTGCGTCATCCAGGGAACCACCCGGTGCAATGACATCCCACAGCTTAACTGAATCGTCATCTGACGTAGACAGGTTGGTCCCAACGATCCGAACAGCGATCTCAGCATTCTCAGCGAACTCTTCCAGGTTGAACTCTTTCTTTTTAATCCGGCGTGACTTCGCATCAAACTCGCGCACATCATCTACTACCAGATTGACCGCGCATCGGTAAACCGAAGCAGTGGGCTCGTGGGATACGAACACCCCGATCGCTGTGAACACCACAATCGCGAGGATCAACAGTCTTCTTCGGCGGACAAGGATCTCCAGATAGTCGTAGGCCGCAAACTCGTAAATGGGCTGATTTGAATCTTCCCGTGTCATTGTCTATCCAGATTAATTAGAAGGAATGATGTGGGCAGGATCCAGATGCGGCAGAGCAACAACATCTCGATCGTTATGATGTGACGCGTGAATCGCAGCAACCATTGCGAATGCGGTGTACCCATCGTTTCCGGTACAGCGGGGATTCCGGCCCGATTCTTCGATACAGGCCACGAGATCCTCTACAACGTTGTACATCGGACTCTGAACAGGGAAATTCTCCGGCAACGCGCCAAGCGCCATCCCGGCGACCGCATCGCTACTCTTGTGCCACCATTCGAAGCGTAGATCTCCATCGAGCACCCTGACAACCCCGTCTGTCCCCACGATATCCGTCATCGCACTGTGGGACATCCCACCGGAGCCGTCGATATGAATCCGACACCCGTCCTCCGTCTCGAACAGGCCCCATCCGCCCGGATCGAACTCATCGGGATCGGACAGACATCCCATCCCACGAACAACCGGATCATCACCGATCACCATCCGAGCGAAATCGAAGTGATGCGAGCCGCTTCGACAAAGACGACCCCCACCGAAGTGAACGTGTAAGGCTTCGACCCTACCAATCCGTCCCTCTTCAACGAACTGCACCACGGACCTGAACCGATCGTTCCATCTCCGCGTGTGGTTGATCCCCAGAACCGTCCCGTGACGCTCGCACACGGAGATCATTCTCTCGCACTCGGCGAGGCTTGTCGCCATCACCTTCTCACAGAGCACCGCCTTTGCGCCGGACTCTGAAGCAGCGATTGTGATCTCTGCGTGGCTTGTTGCCGGTGTCGCAACACTGACGACATCAAGTTTCTCCGCGTCCAACATTTCGGTGTAGTCACGGTAGACCGGCAGGTCAAACTTTTCTCTAAATCCCTCGGCCTTTTCCGAACTGCGTGTCGCGCCGGCTACGAGCTCCGTTCGCGGATACATTCGATAAGCATCTGCGTGCGAGCAGGGCGGAAACCAGGTGGGATGACGACCGCCAAGTCCGTCAGCGATGCTTCCCATCACGCCCAGGCCCACGACACCCGCACGGTAGGGGGCGGCCATCAG
>CEUS01030445.1_pt1 | contig 22346 bp, 14 predicted proteins | sample 427031 | NCBI WGS metagenome assembly CEUS01 (sample SAMEA2622837, study PRJEB7988) | marine metagenome | biome: marine biome (ENVO:00000447); feature: marine epipelagic mixed layer (ENVO:xxxxxxxxx); material: "saline water (ENVO:00002010), including plankton (ENVO:xxxxxxxx)" | depth 140 m | reverse complement strand
AGTGTCGTTTCAGGCAACCCCGGCAGAATACCTGATGTCTTTCCAGTGACGTATACACTATCTGCCGACACTGCGATTCCAAGTCCTTCGTCAGCCTCATCAGATCCAAATTGATATGTCCATACTTCTGAACCTTCCGGATCGTATTTTCTGATCCAGACATCAGAGAGTCGGAAGGAAGTCATTCCTGGAAGATGGCCAATGGTTGCCCCTGAGACATAAATATTTCCTGATGAATCAGTGGCCAATCCATACGCATCATCATCATCAAGTAAGCCTTGGTCGGAACCAAATTGTTTGGTCCATATTTCTGTACCACTACTATCGTATTTACGGACAAATGCGTCGAAACTACCCCATGTTGATTTGTCAGGTAGTTCACCAGAAGTTCGTCCTGCAACTATTACGTTACCATCTTGATCGGCGGTCACAGCAAATGCAGCATCACTTTGTGCTTCACCACTGCCGAACTGGCGGACCCAACTCTGGTTTCCGTCAGGGTCGAATTTGACAATGTAGGCATCATTGTCGGTCGAGGTTTTGCCTAGCGAAGTATCCATTTCACCAAGCGTAGTACCTGCGAGATATATTGAACCATCCGATCCCACAAAGATATCCTCTGCGGTATCAGTTTCCGGACTCCCAAGTTGTTTAGACCAGCCTATTTGACCGTCAGAGTCGAACTGGATTAAAAAGACATCTTGTTTACCCAAAGATGATTGTCCTTCAATTGTTCCTCGTGTTTCTCCAAAGGCGTAGACCGATCCCTGGTCTGATACTTGTACGCCAATTGCTTGATCACGACCACTGGTACCAAATTGTTTTGTAAATAATTCACTACCATCAGGGGAGTATTTTTTGAGAAACGCGTCAAAGCTACCTAGGGATTCAGCACTAGTTAATGTTTTTGCTGTTCTTCCAACTACATACAAATTACCTTCACCGTCAGTGTCTCCAGAGTACGCAGCATCTGCTCCTTCGGAGCCAAACTGATTGGTCCATAGATCATTTCCATCAGAGTCATACTTCCTAACCCATGCATCCGAATAACCAAAAGCTGTTTGCCCAGATAATTCTCCGGATGTGGTACCTAAAATATAGATATTTCCATCTTTATCTACTGCGATTCCCTCAGATTGTTCATCTTGTTCAGTACCAAACTGCCTGGTCCATATAGCTCCTTCTGTGCCAGGTGCGACGCCACCTTCGGATCTGATACCTAATGCTGGAGCACTAATAGCTGGAGCACTACGAACATTACTACCCGATTTTGAGGAATCCTCATCGCTCCCGCCACATGCGGTTATCACAAGGAGTAATGCTATTGAAAGGATTGTGAGTTTCAACTGGTTTGCCTCCTGTGGCATAAATTAATTTCCCAAATAAATATAAAGTCGAAGCCAACTGACGTCAACAATGCCAATTACTTCAATGTATTTCTGCAGTCAAAATAGACTCAAAGACGCGTAGTGAGATTCAAACATATTGATCAGATTTTCCTCATTTTATCTACCGCGCTCCAAAGATTCAATTGCTCAACGGCATGACTCCGGTAAAGCCCCACAGCATCTGCGCCATTGTCTCTAGCAACCCTAGCTGCTTCTACCAAAATCTCTGGTTCTTGAAAACTACCAGGATGATAACAAGATAATTCAACAATGAAAGGAGTTCTTCCGTTTATTATATCAGCGGCATATTTAGTTTGTCTTTTTACTTCATCCAGATCATTGGTTGTTCTAAACCATATATAAAATTCATCCACTAAATTTTCGTCAATCCATGTAGGCCAGTCCTGGAAGACTTTGATGTATTCACTAAAGTCTCTGGCTATCAGTGTAGATGTTAACCTTGCTCCGGGCGACTCTATAGATAACTGTCTTCTAATGTCTCTTACAAATTGTGTTGTGTAGTCAGCCCTGTGTTGCAACCAGTCTGGATCGTCGTTACAAATTTCAAAAGGATCCTTGGAATATTTGTTTTTGAATGTTTCAACGATAGGATCTTCATACCCGTAATTATTAATTCCAAACTCGTCCATATTCATGAGTACGAATTCTAATTGAGTTCCATCACTTTGTGATTCTTTGTGCGCGTTGATAAAAAGGCTAGATTCGTGCTGTCGTACTTCTTCAAACCCAAAACTTAAACTGACTCTTTCGTTGTAGTTGGGATCAATACTTCCATCTTGTGTTTTGTTCCAGAAATGACGATTGTCTATTGCGAAAGGATCTTGAATATTCAGATTATATTCACGAACCGCATGCATTGGTCGGTGCTTATCGAGAGTTTCTCTTGCTTCTGGGGAGCCGAGGTATGGAAGGACATATTCCATAGACATCTCGTAAGATCCTTGGTAGAGACCATATGTGTTTACACCTCTGTATGTATCTACTTCCAATCCGTTTTCGTGAGCGATCTGGACGAGTAGGGGAGGATTGCCACCCGGTATAAGGCGAGTTACCCCGTGATCGACACAGTGTTGTACGTATTCTCTGGTCTTTTTTTCATCTTCCGGGAAAGCGGGAGTCAGTCCATCTCCTTGAGCCCATATCGCAAACATATCAGCCATCGTGTTTCCTTTCGCATTTATGTGTCACTGATTTTTTTTTGAAGTGAATAAAGTATATTTATAGATTCCATAGGTGTTAACGATGAAATGTCCAAATCTAACAATTCTTGGGCAATAGTCGGAACCTGGTCAAACATAACGAGTTGGTGGTGTGCAGGATTATCATTATGTTGAGGATGTGATCTATTATTGTGGCCGCTTGACACAATATTTTCTAATTCAAATAAAATCTCCCAGGCTCTGTTAACAATGGTGTTTGGAATACCTGCCATTCTAGCGACGTGGATACCGTAACTCTTATCCGCCCCTCCTTCTACGATTTTTCTCAGGAAAATGACATCTCCTTTGTTTTCTGATACAAGAACGTTGTAATTTTTTGCTTTTGGGAGGGTATCCGCTAGTTCGGTGAGCTCGTGATAATGAGTCGCAAACAAAGTCTTGCAACCCAGGTTTGGATTGTTATGAATATACTCAGCAGTAGCTCTCGCGATTGCTAGTCCATCATACGTACTAGTTCCACGACCGATTTCATCAAGAATTATCAATGATTTATTAGTAGCCTGATTAATTATAGACGCTGTTTCCACCATTTCTACCATGAAGGTCGATTGACCAACTGATAGATCATCTTGTAAACCGATCCTAGTGTAAATGCGATCAACAATTCCGATATTGGCTGTTTTCGCAGGGATAAAACTGCCTATTTGAGCCATTAAAACCATCAATCCTACTTGCCGGATGTAAGTAGATTTGCCTGACATGTTTGGCCCTGTGAGAATAATCAATTGATTGTTGGTCTCGTCTAATTTGGTTTCATTTGGAACAAATTCTCCACTTGGGACATTATTTTCAACAATAGGATGCCTGCCTTCAGAAATTTCGATGACGCTACCATTATTGATGTCTGGACATTCGTATCTATTGATTGTCGCTATTTCACCAAATGAGCACAACACGTCAAGCTGAGCTAATGCTTTTGCAGTATCCATGATTTCCGTGGAAAAACCACTCAATTGTTGACAGACTTGCCTGAAAAGTGAAGATTCTATTTCACCTATTCGTTCCTGAGCATTCAGTATTAAAGATTCGTGTTCTTTCATCTCTGGAGTTATGAAGCGTTCGGCCGAGACAAGTGATTGTCGACGTATATATTCCTCGGGAACTGCTGCCAAGTGTGGTCTGGTAATTTCTATGTAATAACCAAATACGCGGTTGTATCCAATCTTTAATGTCTTAATCCCGGTACGTTCCCGCTCAGAACGTTCAAGTTCAGCTATATATTGTTGTGCGGTTTTTGCTGAAGTTCTTAGTTGATCTAGCTCCGGAGAGAAGCCAGATTTTATTACTTGGTCGGTTCCAATTGAAACGGGTGGATTTTCTACTATTGATGATTTGATCAATTCAATCGGGTCTTGGTTAGTTTTGATGCGCGAGGTAATAGAGGAAAGCTGTGTTGAATCGTCCGAATTTTCGATAGCTGTTTTTATACTAGGAGCTATAGAGAGACTCATTGAAAGACCGATTAGATCCCGAGGATTCGCAGAGCCGCCACGAATCCTGTTGATGAGTCTTTCTATATCTGAGACATCAGTGAATTTTTGAATCAATAGATTTCTTTTGATTCCATTGTTTTTAAACCATGATACTCCCATTTGTCTTTGTTTAATGTGCTTGATTGATAGTAACGGCTGCGAGAGCCATCTCTTTAACAACCTTGCTCCCATTGGGGTATGAGTATGGTCTAGTACTTCCAATAAAGAATTTTTTGCACCTCCCCATCTGCCTCCTTCAAACAACTCTAAATTTCTACTTGTTTGGCGATCCAATACCATATGATTGTCAGTAGAATAGGTTGACAAAGTCGATAGTTGAGCTAAAGCAATTTTTTGGTTGTGTTGTAAATAGTCAATGATTGCGCCGGCTGTTCTAGAAGCCAAATCTAAGCCGTCGCAGCCAAAAGCCTCCAATGTCAACACATTGAAATGTTTCAATAGAATGTCTTTGGTATCATCCAAATTGAAGGAGGCGTCATTAATTTTGGTAATCATAACGCTTTGCATTTCAGGCAAAAAATTATCAGATTCACTAATTAGAATTTCTGAAGGGTTTAAGCTATCCAAAACCATAGGAAGTTGCGAGAGACTGACTTGAGTTGTAAAGAACTCACTTGTTGTGATATCAACGTGTGAAATTCCGGCCGAATTTCCATCCACATAGATTGCAGCGAGATAGTTGTTTGAATTTTGGTTGAGTATTGACTCTTCTGTGATCGTACCAGCGGTTACCACTCGAACAACATCCCTATCAACAATGCCCTTACTTTGCTTTGGATCACTGGTTTGCTCACAAATTGCCACCCGGTGTCCTCTTTTGATTAATTTGGATAGATAGGGTTCTAGAGAATGGTAGGGTATTCCTGCGAGTGGGATACGCTGTCCCTTGCCCATTTCTCTTGATGTGAGTGCGATGTCCAGTTCTTTTGAAAGTAATTTAGCATCGTCATCAAAAGTTTCGTAAAAATCTCCCATACGGAACAGAAGAATTTCTTCTTTATGATCAGCTTTAATACGCAGATATTGCTTTCTGGCCGGAGTAGTCATAGCAGTAACCTATGTTAGCAGTATTAGAGATAACACATCCACATCACATGACAAATGTTTGAGGCATCGGGTTCACTGCACATAAATCTGTTAGTTGCTGGAGAAATGTTTTGAATAAGTCTGTTTGGATCAATCTTCTTTCCAAAAACGTTCTTCGTCTACTTTGAAACCAGATGGAATGAGACGGCTTTTTACGTCAGATATCATTCCCGGATGGCCGCAGGCATATACCAAAGTGTTTTGTGGAGTTAAATTTAGTTGGTTCAAATATTTTTCAATTATTGTATTGACCCTGCCAACTTCTCCTGGCCAATCTTCATTTCTTATTTCATTCGGTCTACTAATGGTAGGGATAAAGGTTAATACTCCTGGGTGATTATTTGCTATCGATAAAAGTTCCTTGTCGTATGCGAACTCATCCACATAACTGGCTCCATAAAGGATAAAGAAACGAAGCCCTTTTTTCTTAGTGTGGAGATAGTCTCGGATGAAGCTAATATATGGGACTATGCCAGTTACGGTAGCCACCAATACTTGATTAGAAAGACCAGGGTTCATGGTGAAAATACCTTTAGCTCTTGGCCTTATAGTTAAGATATCTCCAGGTTCTAGTTCCCATAATTTGGGTGTGAGCACGCCTTCAGGAAGAGGCACTAATTCGACAAAAAGTTCCAACTCATCTTCATGAGGAGCTGATGCAATGGAATAAGCCCGTTCCACGCCATCTCTACCGATTGTACAATATTGGCCAGGCTTAAAAGTAAATCCATCTGGCTTTTCAATCCAAATAAATTTTAAATCATCTGTTAGTTCTGTTTTCTTAAGGACTTTAGTTTCTAAAAGTTTAGGGCGCATCCTTCGATTGTTCATAGTTCAATTAACTAACTTTTATTATTGAGGCGGGCAGTAATGGAAGGGTGGGAACTTTCATCATAGGGTCAGGATATTCGGAGTGTTCCAAGGATCTAACCATCTCCCCGAAAAGTGATGTGTAACAAACTAGCGATCTTTGTTTACCAATCAATCTCGCGGTCCCTTGTACTTTTCCTCTGTCAGAAACTATTTCAATTTGATCTCCCTCGGAGATATCTAATTCAGAGGCATCATCAGGATGTATTTCAATGAATTCTTCTTTTTGTATTTCGTTCAATCCGTCAGTTACCTTAACGCTGAGGTCAAGCTCTGGATTTGCTAAAACTCTCCCTTGTGCTAGGAAGAATGGTTGGTTTGAGTCTAGTGGTTCCTCAAAACGGGGAGGTTCCATTAAGGCAAGGCTGGCTTTAGTGGAGTCGAATCCTCCTTCGTATAATATCCTTGTATCTGCCATATCAGGTGCGAGGCATGGCCATTGGATCCCTTGAGTACCTATTCGGTCTTTCACAACTCCTGCATAAATAGGAATTATCTGAGTGATTTCTTTGAGGATTTCATTAGAATCACTATATGAAAAATTGTCCGAACCCATCTTGGATGCTAATTGGCTAATTGTTAACCAATCTGGCTGATCCATATTCCGGATTGATAATGCTGGAGAGAACTGCTGGATTCTTCTCTCCATATTGGTATAGGTTCCTTCTTTCTCTGCAAAGGTTGAAGATGGTAAAACAACATCAGCTATGTTAGTTACCTGATTAGCAAAGGTTGCATGTACAGCTAGAAATTCAAGTTTACTAAATGATTCAATCAAATTCCCCAGTTCACCGTTGGTGAAATTTGGACTGTCTCCAATAACCAACAATGCTTTAATATCTCCATTATCGATGTGTTTCTTTAATTCTGTTACTTTTATCCCAACATCGGATGGTATTGTAGAATTCCAGTGGTTTTCCAATCGGTCTTTAGCGCTGGTATCTGTTAAGTCAAAATGACCCGGCAATAGGTCAGGTACGCATCCCATATCGATTGATCCTTGATCATTTCCACCAGTATGCAAAGGATAGAGTCCCGTAGATTCTTTGCCGATGTTACCGGTGACCAGAGACAGGTTTACCAATGCGGTCACGCAATCACTTCTCACATGTGGCGATATTGTTTCCAGCCCGTAGATAATTGAAGCTGTGTCAAGTGCTGCAAAGCAACGAGCAGCCTCACGTATATCAGCTTGAGATATACCTGTCAGGGCCTCAACTTGTAGTAAATCGAACTTCCAAAGGGAATATTTCAACTCTTCTAAACCAGTGCAATTTTCGTCCAAAAAATCGTGGTCATCAATAGATTCTTCTATAATTGTTCTGATCATTCCTCCCAAAAGTGCATATTCGCTTCCTGGAATCGGACGAAGCCATATGTCTGCATGTCTGGTCAATTCGGTCTCTCGCTGATCTATAACGATCGCCTTTGCACCATTATTAATTGCAGATTTGATTGGTATCCCTACGACGTTTTGTTCTTCAGTGAGATTACTTGAAACAATCAAAAATCCTTTGGAATTATAGAGCTCTTCAATTGTGTTAGTGGCTCCATTGTAACCAAGCATACGCCGTACAGGTGCCAAAAGTTCTGACCGAATGTTTGAAGATATATCTACATTATTCGTATTCATAACGGTCCTAGCAAATTTTTGTACTAGGTAATTCTCTTCATTGGTGCCTTGGGGAGAAGCTATAGCAAAAAATCCACCATTCAGGTACTTTGATAGACTATTAGCGACGGTGTCTATCGCTGTTTCCCAGTCGCTGCCGACAAGATCATTGTTTTGGCGCACAAGCGGGCGCTTTAACCGTTGCTTGCTGTTGACAAAGTCTAATCCAAATTTTCCCTTGTAACATATTTGACCGGCATTGACGGGGCTATCGGTTTTTCCAACTGACCTGATAAGGCGATCCCTTTTGTCAACATCTAAAGTGATTTCACATCCTACTGGGCACAGCGGGCAAACTGAGTCAATGGTTTTCTCAGCTTTGTCCCACTTGTACTTTCTTTCAACCAATGCTCCGGTTGGACAGACATCGATACAAGAACCACAAAATTCACAACCGGATTCCAGTAAGGAATTGCCTTGAGATGTACCGATCAAACTCCTCCCTGAACGTTGTTGGAGTGTTAAAGCGTAGTCTCCTCGAACCTCATCGCACACTCGTACACACCTCGCACACACAATACACAAATTCATATCCATTTCCCAAAATGGATCGGAAACCGATAATGGTAAATGCCTGTTGTTATACGTGAGCGGAGTGTCCATGTCCATTTCTAGGTAACGAACTGTATCTTTCAGCTCACAACGTTCATTCTTGGGACATGTTACACACCTATCGTTTACAGAGACGTGTCTTAGGCAGATATCAGCTGGCCCGCAGAGATCTATTCTGTGGCATGTGAGGCAGCCATGCGGATGTTCCGCAAGCAGTAATTCCATGATACCTTTCCGTATATCAGCTAAATTTGAAGAATTGGTGTTTACTACCATACCTTCAGAAACAGGTACGGTGCAGGAAGCAGGCGTTCCTGGAGGTCCACCTTCTATTTCCACCACACACATCCGGCAGGCACCGAAAGCTTTCATTCCTGGATAATAGCAAAGATAAGGAACGTATTTTCCAGCATCTAAAGCCGCCTGTAAAACGTTCTTGCCTGGCTCAACTTCAATTGTTTTACCATCTATTGTCACATTTACTTTGTCAGTCATTTTTTACTCCAGGACGAAGTTTTGCTTCCGGCACAAAATCAATCGCATAAGGACGAGTGTTCTTAATTTCTATTTTAGGTTGATGGCAACTCTGTGTAGGACAACGACGTTCCTCAATATGAATTCGGAAATCTTCAGAAAAATGTTGGAAAGCAGACCTGATCGGTCCAAAACCTAGTTGACCGTGACCGCATAAGGATGCTCCTTCCATAGTTTTCCCTATGTCAGTCATCAATTGTACGTCTTCTGGTCGAGACTCAAAATTACTGATTCGTTCAATAATTTCTAATAAATGTTCCATGCCCAAACGACAAGGAAAACATTTCCCGCATGATTCATATTGGCAGAAGGCAACCAACACTCTTGTCATATCAACCGCGCATGTTTTATCATCGGCAACAATAATCCCTCCGGAACCCAGAATTGCTCCAGCTTGCCGCATCTCATCAAAATCCAGTTTTATACTCAAGCTATCGGAACTTAACAATCCGCCTAAAGGACCACCGGTTTGTAACATTTTTAAATTTCTGTTTTCCGGTACCCCGCCTCCAATTTCATTGATTACTTCACCAAGGCTTAGACCCATAGGTACCTCATAAAGCCCCGGTCGATTTATTTGTCCACTTAAACATATAATTGCTGTACCGGTACTTTTATTAACCCCTATGTTTGAAAACCATTCGCTGCCATTAGCTATAATCGATGGAGCATAGGACAAAGTTTTAACATTGTTGATGTTGGTTGGCTTGCCCCAAACCCCGGACTGAGCAGGGAAGGGAGGACGAAATCTAGGCATTGCCCTTTTTCCCTCAATCGAATCCATCAAAGCTGTTTCTTCTCCGGATACATATGACTCTCCAGTTAAAGCAACTTCGATGTCAAAACTCCATTCAGATCCCATAATATTGTTTCCAAGCACTCCAATTTCATACGCTTGTTCGATTGCTTTTTTTGTGCGGTTTATTGGACCGTCATGGCCGTGTCTGATGAAAACGAACCCCTTGGTTGCTCCGGTTGCATATCCAGCTAAAGCAATGCCTTCTAACAGCATGTGTGGGTCACTTTCCAGAATTCCTTTGTCATTAAAGGCACCCGGATCCCCTTCTTCACAGTTACAGAGAATATATTTTGGAGGTCCAGGAGATCTTACTAAAAAGCTCCATTTGATTCCTGTTGAAAACGCTGCTCCACCTCTCCCTCTAAGTCCAGAATCGGTGATTTCCTGTATGACTTTCGGAGGATCCATTTCAAACAATGCTTTATTTAGTGCAGCATACCCGTCCTGGGATATATATTGGTGAATGTCATTTGGTGCAATATTCCCGGCATTTTTGAGAGCAACACGCTGTTGGTATTTAAAACCTGGAACAGATTTTAAATCAGAGACACCTTGAATGGCGACTTCACCCAAGTAACCTAATGCACTAGACTCAGGAACTTTGCCATCAACGACATATGACTTTAATAAAGCATCAACGTTGCCAGGTTCCACGTTGTGGAAAAACAGTCGCGGCTTGCCGGGGATTTGTATGTCTACTAGCGGTTCGGCATAACATAAACCCAGACATCCAACCTCGTCTAAGTTAACATCTAATCCCAGTGAGGATATCGTATTATTTAAAGAACTGATCACCTGTTGTGCGCCTGAGGCGTTGCCGCACATTGCAGTTCCTACTCTAATCCAAGGCTTTTCAACCTGTCTAGATTCCCATACGGTATCTGCTTCGCGTCGAAGTTCTTGATAGGTGGTCATGCTGTCCTTTACTGATGATGCCATACCAATTTGGTTGTTTTACTGCTTATCTACTTGTTAAAAATCACTTTGTCCGATGATGACTGTTTTTATGTGTTAACCTGCGAGGTTTTTATAATGATCATAAATGTGAATACTGAAACTAGTCTTCTATGTTGTTAGACAGTAAGTCTAAAGCAGATTTGGGAGTAAGCCGTCCGTACAATTGGTGATCTATGCTGGCCACCGGTGACTGAGCACATGCTCCTAGGCATGTGTTGTATTTCAAACTTACTTGATTGTCTCGGGATTCACCTTCAGAAGATATACCTAGTTCATTTTGAATTGCATCGATGACATCAGATGAGCCAGCCAAGTGGCAGGATGGTCCCCAACAGACTTCAATTACATGTTTACCCGGGGGACTAAATCGAAAATTGGTATAAAACGAGGCGACGCCCCATACTTCGTTGGTTGTGGTTTCGTTTTGCACTGCCACTTCTTCGATAGCTGCATCTGGTAGATATCCGAGCTCATCCTGAGCTGCCAGTAACGACGACAGCACAGTCTTAGTGGGATAATTCCCAGAAGTTATTGCGGCACGTACTCTTTCTTTGATGCCTTTGGCATCCGCACTCACCAGGCAGACCTCCGCCTTTTCTAAATTCGAGTCAATAATACATCGGAAATAATAGTTCAACAAGCATTAAGTACTCAAATTTCTGTTAACCTTGCCAATAATCAATGTTTAAGAACTTTCTTCTATCAGCATTCTAGCTACATTACGCCCAATACGAATGCTGTAATTGGTACCTCTGTCTTCGGGATAAATTTGAGTAGTATTGGCTACATACATTCCTTTTACAGGACTTTTGTGATCAGGTATTTTACTTGAATAATTGGTTCCAACCAACGGTTGAGCAGCATCTACTTTGTGATAGTAACTATCGACGATCCACGAACTGTCAAATTCCTTATTGATTTTCTTCAAATGGGGTAAATATTCAGACAACAACTCTCTATGACTCAGGCTATAAAACGGATGATTTTTCTCGATGTAATTTGTTATATAGATTATGTGGTGCCCGTTGTAATTTTCAGGGGACATGAAATTTGTTTGTTCAATTACTCCAACAAATGGTATTGTCCGATCCGCTACGTTAAGCCAGTAAACCTTTGATAGAGGATTTTTTAATATCAGTATTATTACTATAGCTGAGAGATATTCAATGCTCTCCAATTGCTTAACGTAAGCATCACTTAAAGCATTGCATATTTTGGGTATTACATAGGACGGAGCTGTAACTATAACACGGTCAAAATCAACACTTTTAGAGTTGTGAGTTTTGATGTCAGTATCCGAAGAACTGTTGTATTCCAGTGGTTGAGGAGAGGTCCAACTCGCCGGAGACGGTATTGTTGAAACTCCTGTAACATTATTGTCTGAAACCATGATTTCCGAAACAGAGGTAGATATGTGTACGTTTCCCCCCAAATCGGTAATTTTATCTGCCAACCTATCAAATATCTCCCCAAAACTATCAACCGGATAACCAAGCTTTTCTCCACCAAAGCCTTTGCCTCTTGAGGCGAAACGAGTGTGGATTTTGCCCCATATCCACGCCATGCTAATCGTCTTATAATACTGTTCACCAAATTTACCTCTCAACATTGGTTCCCAGAATGTCTCGTATATACGACGACCTGAAAAATCCAACAACCATTCATGAGCAGTGATTTTTTCGAAACGTTGCCAGTCCTTAACTCTTTGCAAATAAAGGGTCATGAGGCCTAGGCGGATTCTGTCAAAAAACGGAAGTGGCTTGAAAAGTAATAAATCGATAGGTGATACAAAATCATAGATCTGATTATCATGAAGTGTACCAACACTAGAGGATATCCATTTCAATTTGTCTCCCAGACCTATTTCATTGATCAGTTGAATCATGTCAACATCACTTGTAAATAGATGATGATATCCTCGCTCTAATCGAACTCCAAATACATCAAATGTAGATGCTTGGCCACCAACAAACGGTGAGCGTTCGAATATTGATACAGAGTGACCATTTAATCCCAATTCATATCCTGCGGCTAATCCAGCTGCACCACCACCTACTATAGCCACTTTCATTTTGTGCCACCGTTAGAATCAGAAGATTGCTGGAAGAATTTGAGTGAATTTAATGAAATCATTTTCAAAGAAACATGCTGTTTCCACAGTAATACTTGCCCTATAACTATCACAGGAATCAGCAATGTCGCGTGCGTTACCGTTGCGAATGCAGCAGCAATAGGTCTTTGTATATCACCAAATGGCAACAGAACCAAAGTTTCCCTTGTTACGATTTCGAATAATCCAATCCCTCCTGGTGCAGCAGGGATTGAGCTACCAATATTAGATACTGAAGTGACCACTATCATGGCCATTAACATGTCATTAAATGTTTTGTAAACGGTATTGATATCAAATGAATATGCAATGAACAAAAATAGTATGGATTCAAGCAGCCATATTGGCATACTGAGGACTAACAATTTCGTTAAAGTACCTGGGTGACTCAGGGGAGTTAGTCCAATTATAAATAATTCAACTAAATTAGAAACTTTCTGAGCCAATCTATTTGACACCAGACCGGCCAATAAAGGGATGGTATGTTTCGCCGTAGTGGGTTGGCTAGCTATTAGCATCAATAATGCCATCGAAAGTATAAACGGGACACTAAAACAAACAATCAATAAAAGTGGAGGTACTCCTACCCATTCACTCAACCCATTGGTCAATGTTTCTAGAGGGGCAAATTGTGCAACAATTCCGACAAATAGTAAGAGTGTCATCGCGTCTAGAACACGCTCAACGAGAATACTTGCCAATGCTGATGTTTGACTGACGCCTTCTCGTTGATTCAAATAATAAGTTCGGACGATTTCTCCAATTCTGAATGGCAATAGGTTGTTGGCCATGTAACCAATAATTACTACTGGATAAAGGCTGGTTATGGAAATTGGCCTAATATGTTCCATCATCAACTGCCAACGAATTGTTCTGAAAAGCAGTGATAAAAGATAAACAATAACCGCAGGACCCACGTATAGGTAGTTGGCAGTTCCTAGCGATTTCAACATTCTCATTAAATCTGAAGTGGTTAAAAATAGTATTAATAATGCAATGGAAATCGCGATCCCAATAAAGAATTTACGATTTTGCAATTAGAAAACTCCTGTTCCCAAAGTAACATCATCAAAAGACATTGATAGAGGATTTGAATTATCTTTTACTGAACTAAAATCGGCTATCTTAATGAGCGTAATAAACAACAGCATCTTCGCTTCCTATATCCTGAGCCACTCCGTCTCTGTTTAAATAATACCCCACAATATTGATCCACGTTGATCGATTTATGATCATGGGAAAAATTTTTCTCAATGTTACGTCACGGTACCGATATTCTGGGAACCACCATCGATGTTTAAACCTTTCGCCTTTAGTGAATGAATCACCAAGTGTTTTGTCAGTGGATGCTTTGTTGTTTAAGTGGGTTATCACAACAGAGCTGTTCGGGACAGATTTCATAGGATGTGCATCATGATTTGGGAATTCAACTTTGGGACGATTTCTCAAATACCATGCCCATGGCCAAGTAAATCCACTTGTTTGATCTATAGTCACCCACAATTGGTTTGATTCGGTAATATTTCCATCAATACTTTCTATCTGATCCAGTATTGATAAAATATCAGGTGCGGTTTGCGTATAAACAAGAAGTTCGACAGGGAAATCATCATTTTGGAAGCTTGCAGTTAATGCAGCTTTCAATCCCACCAAAGCCAGTATACATGCCAATGTCAGAGATAGAATCCTGAAGCAATGGTTTGAACCGAGAAACTTTGCTGATTTGATTCCGAAGAATATCAGTGCCGTGGTACTTGATCCAATAATGGCCAACCTGGATAAATCATGTAATCCATTGATATTGAAATCCCACGCAAGTAAATTCCACATAATTAGAATTGAAAGAGGGATCACTGTCAAAACAGAAAATCCTTTCCAGTGTTTGAGATTAATCCATGAGATATCACTGAAAATTTCACCCAGAAATTTACCGGAGAGCACCAGCATTGGAAGGGTAGTATTAACAAGAAGCCAAGGCATTTTCTCACTGGCATAGGTGTACAAAGCAAAGTTAACAACGCACCAGTATATTAGGAAATGAGCGAATGTATCAGATCTGTTTCTGTAATAGAAAAAGGCAACTACGCTGAAGATTAATGGCAGTAATTCGTAAACAGATGTCAGCATGAAATAGTAATACCAGGGTTGATTACCTCTTGCTACTTCTTGTTGAGCAATCCAGTAGCCAAGAGACTGCCAAATACCAGATTCTATACCTGCAGGATTAGTGAAAAATGTTGTGAAAAGAGCTATCCAAATCAGCCAAAATATAGATGCGATCCTCCACCAAACTGCCCAGTTCCATTTCGCTCCCCAATATATTGAAAAACCCAATAAGCTACAAACAACCAAAAAAGCTATGACTTGGCCTCCTCCTTCAGGAGACCCGATTTGAGGATTTCCAATCGGTTGGGTGAGTGTTAGATTCGACCAATTTAATAGAACGGTATTTTGGAAATATCCTATCGACGCGGACCATTGAACAATTGAAAGAGTTCCAAGGAGCGTCAAGAACGATATTTGTCGTCTCGGAAAATCGGATCCACCTATAAAAATTGCTTTTGCAATGGTTTTCACACCGAGTGTTATGGCTTGTGGCGGCGATAATCCTTGCAATGTAAAAGGTTTTGAATTTGAATCAAGTTTGAACGAGATACGGGTTAGCAATATAGAGAAAACTAAATAGCTACCCATCACGATAGTTACGATAAATGCGGTTTCTTTGCTCGCAAACAATAATGCCAATAGACCTGAGCTGACGTATAAATATCGGTTTCGGCCACTATCAAAATATCTCCACATACAAATTACCAGTCCAAAAGTCCAAACCGCCATTAAGATATCGTTCCGTGCGAATCTACTAAAATAGAGCATACAAGGAGAAATCATAAGTCCTAAAGAAATCAAGACCGTACCAATTCTACCAAGGTGGTTTCTCAAGCATATTGGTAACCCGATCAGAACGGTTCCCATAATTGCATATAACACTCTGGCTGTATAATCACTGTCACCGAATGTGAAAAATATAGATGCATTGAGTATGAATTGGAGAGGACCATGCATCATGGGATTGTGTTCATATCCATCTCCAATTGCTAGATAATATGAGTACATGGCATGCAAACTTTCGTCATGGTGCATCGCTCTTGAACCTAAGTCCCAAAGACGTAATGAAGCTCCAGTTAAAACCAATATGCAATAACATAACAATTCAAACCAAGTTATTGGCTGAGCAGTGTTTTTGAAAAACACATTTTCATTTAGTTTCGATATGATTTTTGATATATTTTGGTTATTGGTAAACAATATTTTTCAATTCATGTAATTTAAAGCCATTTTGGGAAAGAGGTTTTCACTTCAAAATTACCGTGCTTTGTAGAGAGTAGCATCGTCATTAGAAATTACGGTGTCCATGTTTTGTTTGAATTTAGACATGCTGTCCTCACCGTATTTAGCGATTTCTCGAGGGCCAACGTATACGTATGTAACATTGTACTTATCCATTATTGTAGTAGCGTGAAGGATATTATTCGTTGTATAAAGTTTTTCAATATCGCCTTGTCGATCAGCAATATTTAGATTACTTGCTCTCCATTGCGCCTGATGACCAGGCCAATTGAGAACACTAGGGATACCTGTACTGCGTGACAAAAGTCCAGCATCTGACCATTCGCCGACCGATTCAACTATCACATCTTTAGTGCTTAATGAAGATCGTATATATTCAATTATTTCTCGTTCGCTTGATTTTACATAGGCCAAACCGTCAAGATTTTGTTTAACGGAAAATGAATTACTTTTAGAAAATGCCGCCGCCGCAGGGTAGTAAAGTGTGGAGATAAAAAGACCAATTACCACAAATGCCCATCCATTAGAGATAGTCCTTAATACTAAAGATAATGTTCCCCTAATATTTAAAAGATAGTAAACAGCGAATCCTGAAGAAATCGATAGAAGTATCCAAACTTGATAGTAAAGTTTGAAAACTGTATTCATCCTTGAATTAAAAGAATCTTTAACAAAAAGCAATTCGGGACCCATTAGTAATATTAGCGAAAGAGCTGAGATCATCAGTACGAATGTTTCAGAGTTCAAATCTCCTTCTCTTGCGCATGAAAATGTGGTGTATATGGACATGGCTACCAAGATGGCTAATGGCCAAATATGGAAAAGTCGATTAACAATATCATTACTACTTCCTCCTAATTCCATGTGCAAAAAAGACCAAGTCATGAAAGGTACAAATGCAATGAACAACCCCAAAAAACATATTTTAGCCCAGTCAGTTTTAAGTGTGGTTTTCCAAAACATCACCAAAATAAATGGGATGACTATAGATAGTGGCAATCCCCAAATAATAAAAAAATGAATGGGCCGAGTGGTGATTTCTTGCTGTGGGCCGATACCGGCCACTGACATGTTCAAACTTGTGTAGTATGGACTGAAAAGTAAGAAACTGACAGCGGCGGATAATGCTGCAATGATCATCCAAATCAAGGCATCTCGTTTCTGAAGTGTTAACGAGGAATATCCTTTGATTATGCAGGTGCCAAATAGTAAACATACATAAGTAGGTAGGTCCCACATATTAGTGAAGCCCACTCCGCCCAATACCGTAGCTAACACGGCTATGAATCCCCATGTTCTGGAATTGCTCAGTGTCCACATTTTCGGATCACTTTTTAAAATGCTCCAGCAAAAAGTGACAAAAACCAATGTGAAAGGGATAGCTAAAACGTGAGGATGTAGGTCACCCAATATGAAGCTAAAAAAAGGAAATTCTTGGATCGTATAGTCTAGACTTTCACCACCTTGAAAAGTATTAATTACTCTGCTTGCTCTGAACCACCACCAAAATTCTGTTGGCGCCCAGCTTTCAGAAACAGAATTAAGAGGTTCGATCAATCCTGATATTCCCAACCATTGCCAGAAATTTCCAGAACCCATAATATTCGCTCTCATGAATTCTAAAATGCCTTCTAGATTACTGGATATCCCTAAAAAGACCATTGCGAATAGTGAGACCAGATAAATATTCTTCAGGGAATTCGTACCCGTATATATAATTGAGAAAACTAGGCCAAACGAGCATTGAGCTGCCATAGCTGCTACAAGTGACAATGACAGATTGTAGGAGATATACGATGGTACAGAAGTCATTTCACTTAGAATCCCCATCATCCAATATCCGAAATAGTAGTAGCTTACCGATTCACCGCTAAACCATGGGTCACTAGGGCTTCCTGTCGTTGTCTCTATTGATGCATTGAGGAATGCTAGATCCATGGGTTGTTCGGTGTGATTGATTGACGGGTCGAATATTCTGTAGATAGTCCATGCTATAAAAAACAAAAGAAAGATCAATTCGGTCGCTAATAAGAATTTCCAACGTTCGGAAAAGAATAATTTAAGGGCTGAAAAATTGAGCTTGATGAATACGGCAAAAAAGGAAATTGCCATTACAATCATGATTAACAAGCTCAGTTGATTTATCGGGACGATTTTTAGTTGACTTACTGCCCATGTTAAATATCCAAAAATCAAGAGACCCAGAGGCTTTGTAATGTAAAACCCATGATCTTTTAAGGTTGGCAGGAGATAAAACCCCAGTGGGAATGTAACAGCTCCAATTAATTCAATAGCTATTAACCACAGGAGAATGTCACTCATAAAAAACCCTTTATAGCTGGTCCCCTAAAATACCAGAAGTGAAATCGACTGAGTTGAATGATGTAAAGTCTTCAATATGTTCCCCAGTGCCCACAAACAGTATTGGTAGTTTAAGTTCATCTGCAATTGCGAGTACGATACCTCCTTTTGCGGTTCCGTCTAGTTTAGTTAGGAAAATTCCGTCGCAATTAAAGAATTCATAAAATGATTTTGCCTGTACTAGACCATTTTGGCCGGTTGTAGCGTCAATTGTTAGTATGCATCTTTGTGAGTCACCCATGCCTTGCTTACGAATCACATTTTGCACTTTTTTCAATTCTTCCATCAAATTGGATCGATTATGTAGCCTGCCTGCTGTATCAATAATTACTACTTCAGAATTCCGAGACCTTGCTGCTTGGATTGTATCGAATGCTACAGATCCGGGATCAGCGCCTGGTTGCTGTGATACAACTTCTAGTCCAAGTCTGTCTCCCCAAATTTGCAATTGATCTATGGCGGCCGCTCTAAAAGTATCCGCTGCGCCTAATATCACAGTACGTCCATCATTAAGAAAAAAATTGGCTAATTTCGCGATACTAGTAGTTTTCCCAACTCCGTTGACTCCCACAGTTAGTAATATTAGTGGTAATTCATTGACGTTCATCACATCATCAACATTACCAGTTTGTAAAATTGATTCTATGTGATTCCGAAGAACAGTAAATACTTCGTCCGATTTGACGATGTTGCGTTCTTTCACTTGAGATTGAAGATGAGATACTATTTTTTGAGTGGTATGTACACCTACATCTGAAGAAATCAGAATTTCTTCCAACTCGTCCCATGTAGATTCATCGAGTTCAGTGTTATCGAACAAAGATCTGATGTTCGAAAACCACTTTTGATTAGTTTTACCAACTGCGTTAATTAAACGTGTCGAGTCTCTTCTAGTCAGAAATTTGAACAAATTTTCACACCTGAAAACTGTAGTAGTTTATTAGTACCTGTGATAAGCATTTTTTCAAGGGGAAGGCAAGATTTTCACACCGACCAATTCTGCTGTTACAACAAACCTGTGATCATAGACTAGCCTAGGGACACATGAAACCAGACTGATTGTGACTTTGTCAGCGCCGTACAGTTGTAACTGATCTTTATGAATAACAGAGGTCGATTTTACCTGGTATAGATGGATTACGAGATCACTTTCGATGCTTACAAAAATAGGCTCACCATCGCGCAGATAGTTGGCTAATTCAGGTAAGCGCCTGAAAACGTTCCCTTCTCCTTTCAATGGACTCTCTAAATGCCCGAAAAACCAAGTATTTCCTATTGCTCCTGGTGTTGAAGAAGTTGGGATTTTCCCAACGATATTATTTGGATTAGAATATGCTTTATTATCACCTATATCTAATATCTCCAAATCTTCAACAACAGAATCTACATTGATAATTGGTATCTGTATCCTTTTGGTTTTACCAGCTGTTACGGGGAAATGTTCCTCGTTCGGGGAGACTCGCGTAAATCCGTTTGGTAGCTCGTTTGACAAATTAATGAAAGATTCAGGACCTGCCCAAATGGGATATCCCCAATATTTCGGATGAATACTAAATGCAGGATAAACCCTGTAATAAAGGCTGTTGTCTAATATTGCCGTATTAAATTGTTCGGACGATTCCGGATTAATAAGGGATTCATCTGGCGATCCTGTAGGAGAAATGTTTAATTCATCATCTGGAACTTGGCTTTCCCTAGTAGATAGTTTTTCTATGTTTGATGTTTCAATGGCATCATCGGGTTTTGAAAAAACGTCCTGCTCCAGAGTATGCAATAGCTGCCCTATCTCTACATGCTTGTTTTGTGTCAAGGCATCTTGGGCTTCATCTCTAGTGACAATCAGTTCATTAAGATGGTCGGCAGCGTAAGAGCTATAGTTGTGATATGCAGCAAATACGGCCATCAATACTGCGCCAAATATCAACATAATTATACCGGTAAAGAGACTTTTATTCATTCGGATAAAATACTGCCCTACCTATGTACCACAGAGCTTGAAAAATGCTTTTCGAATTGTTGAGTTACTATCTATTGTTGGATACAGATCCAATAGTTAAATTTGGGATTATCTTACCCTGGGAGAATGTGATTCCCCGCTAGCGATTGGTTCGTTTCTGTATACGTCACCGTTACGGATTTTAATATTGAACCCACATTCCGGATTGCTGCATACCCAAGCCTTATAGTGTATCGGTGCGCCTTGGCTGCCAAAATCAGACAACGGTAAGAGATCACCGTCTAAACACTTGCGACATTTTGGTGTGTTGGCTAACTCCACTTAATTCCTCCTCTGCACCACATCCCAGTGCTAACTAATGTAGTGGAATTATATCATTGAGACTAAATGCTGTACAATCCCATGACCAATTTAGTTGCTAGGTTTAGGAGATAGTTGGATCCGCTTCACGGTTCTGTAGTTTGGTCCGGATTGACTTAGATGGCTTGACATAATACTAAAGTTAGACACTAGCATAGTTTTACGAAAGTCAGGAATCCCAGTTAAATATTCCCCAAGTAGACGTCTTTCGGAACGAGATTTAGTTCTCTGAATTCTTGCGATAGTTATGTGAGGAAACCAGTTTCGAGTATCAGGCTTAGCTCCAAATATCTTACAAGCTGCACCTACTGATAAGTTTAATTCAGTAAGTTGAGGTGATCGACCAACATCAAAATATGCGAATCTGGGATCAGAGCTATTAGGATGTAATTTGAAGTTGTTGATTGAGATCTTAAATTCATTCATACCGACAACATGTTCACGAATCAAATTGGTCAATAATGGAATATCGACTATTTTGATTTTCCCTAGAAATTTAATGGTGATGTGAGCGGATCCTTGTTTTATTGTTCGCAGCCTATCTATTTTTTTACCATTGATTAACTGGATAGATGTTGTTAAGTCATCATGGACATGTGAAGGCAACTCAATTGCTATGAAGAGGCGATTTAACTCAATTTGCTTTGTCATATGGTGGAGAATTAGGTCAATTTCAACAATGACATAGCGTTCGTGCCTGTGATGGCTTTAATCTCAGTTGATGAAAGCGTGGATTTTTGCAAATCTCTGATTATTCGTGATGGTGCGATCAAAGGATAGTCGCTCCCCATGAGTATTTTCTTTGATCCAACCAAGCTTGTCACAATTGAAAACACTTCATTTGAGTACAGGTATGGCGAAGTTGCAGTGTCAAAATATACATTGGTAAAAGACTCCTTGACTTCCGGCATCAGTGAATAAAATGGAAGACCACCTCCCCAGTGGGAACAAATTATTCTGGTGCCAGGATAGGTAGTTATAAAATCCCACAATGTTTTTGGACCTGTGTTTCCCTTACCTCGATAGTAGTGTCCAACTGGTTCAGATGAATGTGTGTTAAAAATCAAATCATAACTATTGACAACTTCCATCAACGGACTCATAGTTTTGCAATCGCTTAAATCGAAAAATTGAGTGTCTGGATGGAACTCACCTACACCAATCAATCCTGAATTGAAGCATCGTTCAATTTCCTTGGATGATTGGCTTCCCCAAACAGGATTAGTACTTGCAAACCCTGCCAGCCGTGCAGGATATTTTTTTACTGACTCGATAATATAATCATTGAATTCTCTTGCTATCCCTGGATCTGACCACCCCATCCCCATTATTACAGATATGTCTATTCCGTTTAGATCCATGCTTTGAATCAGTTCCTCAACAGTAACGAATTTTGAATTAGGATCAGAATACAATTCAGCAAAAGTTTCATCGATGCTTAATAAATATTCTCGACGAAGATCGAATTCAGGTGGAGCGATATGTGTGTGAAAATCTATTATCATATTAAATCAATTTGTGTAGAATCCAGATTATTATATCAATAGCTCTCTTAACATCGTACCTTCATAAAAGGTTATCGTAAAAAATAGTATTTCTGATGAGTTATTATATTGGG
>CEUS01013223.1_pt1 | contig 22358 bp, 11 predicted proteins | sample 427031 | NCBI WGS metagenome assembly CEUS01 (sample SAMEA2622837, study PRJEB7988) | marine metagenome | biome: marine biome (ENVO:00000447); feature: marine epipelagic mixed layer (ENVO:xxxxxxxxx); material: "saline water (ENVO:00002010), including plankton (ENVO:xxxxxxxx)" | depth 140 m | reverse complement strand
TTCCGTCGACTTGCAGGGACCTGGACCTACTGGGGCTGGAAGTATGGATACTTCGCAAGCGAGGCCGATGCTCGCGCCTACTTCGATGAGATGTGCTATCTGATTGCTAGCCAGCGATCCGCACCCAACAGCCCCCAGTGGTTCAACACAGGTCTAAACTGGGCCTATGGAATCGAAGGCCCCCCACAGGGTCACAGCTTTGTAGACCCCGCGACTGGCGAGGTTGGACTATCGGCCAGCGCTTACGAGCGGCCACAACCCCATGCCTGCTTCATCCAGTCTGTTTCCGACTCCCTTGTTGGGGGAAGCGATTCGATAATGGGACTCTGGAATAGGGAGGCCCTGCTCTTCAAGTACGGCTCGGGTACAGGTTCAAACTTCTCCGGCATACGGGGTGCTGGTGAGCCTCTCTCGGGAGGAGGGACCTCGAGCGGACTGCTATCTTTCCTAAAGATTGGCGACAGGGCTGCTGGGGCAATAAAATCGGGAGGGACAACGCGTAGAGCGGCAAAAATGGTCACTTTGGATCTTGATCACCCCGACATCGAGGAGTACATCGACTGGAAGCCCTCAGAAGAGGAAAAGGTCTCGGCCCTAGTGATTGGGAGCGCTATTCTTCAGAAACACGCAGATGCAATAATGGAGTCTATCTGGTCATTCGGAGATGACGAAGGCAGGTTCAGCCAGAAGACTAACCTAGGCCTCCGAAAGGCGATGGTTCGAGCGATTGATGACAGCGTTCCACAGGCACACATTCAGAGGATTCTGGATTTAGCTGGTCAGGGTTGGAAAGGTTTGGAGTTCGAGTCACTGGACACTGACTGGCAGGGAGAGGCATACATGACCGTCTCAGGACAGAATAGCAACAATTCCGTGAGAGTTCCCAACTCGTTTATGGATGCCGTAAAGTCCGGAGACGAGTGGGACCTCTACTTTAGGACCGAGAGGGAAGCAGCACAACTAGACGGGAGAGATCCAGTGCCATGCAGGACCCTAGACGCGGGTGCTCTTTGGGACAAAGTGGCATACACCGCTTGGGCTTGCGCCGATCCGGGAGTTCAGTTCGACACCACAATCAACGAGTGGCACACCTGTCCCCAAGCTGGGCGAATCAACGGGTCAAACCCCTGTTCAGAATACATGTTCCTAGATGACACTGCATGCAATCTTGCGAGTATCAACCTACTACACTACTACGACCTAGAAACCCATGAATTCCAAATTGAAGACTTCAGGCACAGCGTTCGCCTATGGACAACTACATTGGAAATCAGTGTCCTCATGGCCCAATTCCCATCTGAATCGATTGCCAAGAGGTCCTATGACTACAGGACACTAGGCCTGGGATACTGCAACATAGGGTCCCTTCTGATGCACATGGGAATACCATACGATGATGAGAGAGCTTACGCAATCTGCGGGGCAATCACCTCGATAATGTGTGGTGAGACCTACGCGACTAGCGCCGAAATGGCGTCGATCCTAGGAGCGTTTCCAGACTATGAGAGAAACGCGGATGACATGCTGAGAGTGATGCGGAACCACAGAAGAGCGGCCTATGACGCTCCCGTCGAGGAATACGAAGGGCTGACAGTGGCCCCGATTGGAATTAACGCAAAGAAATGCCCCAAGGACCTCCTGGATGCAGCACGAAGCTGTTGGGACCGAGCTGTCATGGAGGGTGAAGAGCATGGCTACAGAAATGCTCAGACCACTGTAATCGCACCAACCGGGACAATTGGCTTGGTAATGGGAGCGGATACTACTGGAGTGGAGCCTCAGTTCTCTCTGGTTCAGTTCAAAACCCTAGCTGGAGGGGGGTCTCTAAGGATTATCAACAGAGGCGTACCTAATGCACTTGGCAGACTGGGGTACTCGGAAAACGAGAGTTCTGCCATAGAGGAGTACATCATGGGAACTAAGCGTCTTGGGGGTTGCTCGAGCCTTCCCACCGAGAAGCTGAAGGAGGCGGGTTTCGATTCAAAGGTTCTTGGTAAAATAGAATCCAAGCTAGGAGACGTTTTCGATCTCAGGTCCGCTTTCGCACCATCGATACTAGGCGAGGAATTCTGCCTAGGTGTTCTAGGGATGTCGGATGGCCAGTTCAAAGACCCATTCTTCGACACGCTGGACCACTTAGGTTTCTCTGCGGAGGAAATAAGCTCAGCTAACGACCACATCTTCGGATATAACACGATAGAGGGCGCACCGGGGCTGAAAGATGAGCATCTCGAGGTTTTCGACTGCGCTACTCCATGCGGAAAGTACGGGAAGAGGTCGATTGCTTGGGAGGCGCACGTGAAGATGATGGCAGCTGCTCAGCCATTTATCTCAGGAGCGATTTCCAAGACAATCAACATGCCCTCGGACTCCACAATTGATGATGTTCGGGAGGCGTACAATCTGAGTCATGCCACAATGAACAAGGCATGCGCTGTTTATAGAGACGGGAGCAAACTATCTCAGCCTCTGATGAGTCAACTGGTTGACTCCATGGAGCTCGAAGAGGAAGAGGAGGAAACTGTGGTAGAGAAGATGGTCGATGAGGCAGTAAGTGCCATACCCGTCCCTGATCCCGTTGCCAAGCCGGTGGCGGAGGCTCTTGTTCAGAAGTATATCGCGACAAGAAGGACGTTGCCAGACAGGAAGAGAGGTGCGAACTTCAAGGCCAGAGTGGGGGGTCACAGCGTCCGGCTCATCACCGGCGAATACGAAGACGGGCATCTGGGAGAAATCTTCCTTCTTACATCAAAAGAAGGGGCTGCATGGAGGGCGATGCTATCCCAGTTCGCGATCGCCGTTTCGATAGGACTGCAGCACGGAGTTCCAATAGACGCGTTCGTTAAGTCGTTCACCTTCTCCAAGTTTGAGCCCAGTGGGATGATCGAAGGAGGGAGCGGACGTGTAAAGATGTCTTCCAGTATAATCGACTGGGTCTTCAGAGAGTTAGGGATCGAGTACGCGGGCAGGGACGACCTCGCTCACGTAGAGTCGGTTGATCTTGACCCATTTTCGATAAGCAGGCCTGAGATGACGGCGCAAGGCCTTGTCCGTTCCCAAGGAGAGAAGAGAGAGATTCAGATGACTCTTGACGCTGCTGTAGCACCAATCCTGGATTCCGAGAGTGCCACCAGGCAGGCAGCCAAGGAGAGAGGATTCACGGGAGACATATGCGACGACTGTGGTGGAAGCCAGATGGTTAGGAACGGTACCTGTCTGAAGTGCAACGAGTGTGGGTCGACGACCGGTTGCTCGTGAATAAGCTCCCTAAATCTCCAACTCTATGTTGAGGTTTTGAATCAGCTCCTTGTAGCGGTTCCTGATTGTAACCTCGGTGACGCCAGCCACTTCTGCGACCTCTCGCTGCGTCCTTCTCTTCCCACACAGTACGCTAGCGATGTAGATAATGGAGGCAGCGATTCCAGTAGGCCCTCTACCGCTAGTCAGCTCCTTCTCTTGCGCGGCGGCAATCAGCTCGTATGCTCTTGCTTGTACCTCGGCATCGAGGTCCAAACCGGAGCAGAATCTTGGGATGTAGTCTTCCGGCTTGGTAGGTGGGATCTTCATCCTAAGCTCGCGAACCATGAATCGATAAGTGCGGCCAATCTCCTTCCGACCTGTCCTGCTAGCTTCCCCTATCTCATCCAGAGTCCTGGGGTTCTCGCAGATTCTGCAAGCAGCATACAGGCTAGCAGCTGCTACTCCTTCGATTGACCTTCCTCTAATCAGCCTAGCATCCACTGCTTTCCCGTAAGTCACGGCCGCTGTCTCCCTGATGGTTTTGGGAAGCTCCAAGCGGCTTGCCATCCTGTCTAGCTCTGCAAGGGCCATAGCCTTGTTGCGCTCAGTTGCATTGCTGACTCTCGACCGCTTCTGCCACTTCCTCATCCTGTAGAACTGACTTCGATACCTGCTAGAAATCGACTTTCCGGAGTAGTCCTTGTTCTGCCAGTCGATATCTGTTGAGAGGCCCTTGTCGTGGAGCATCACTGTCATTGGGGCGCCGGTCCTAGCACGCTGATCTCCTTGCTCGGGGCTGAACACTCTCCACTCTGCTCCCTGGTCGATTACTTTGTCTTCAAGGACTAGGCCGCAGTCGTCACAGACAACTTCCCCTCTTGACTCGTCTTTACTCAAATTTCGGCTTCCGCATTCATCGCACTTCACTGTGTCCTCAACTAGGTATGACATTACATCCTCACCCCCTTTCTACGAAAGGTATTAAATCCGCGATTGGCATCTTATATAAGTCTATTATTTTCATCTCTTCCGCCCGAGAATATGATATCTAAGCATATCAGAAAATCGAGAATCGTGAAATACAAAGCGATGCTGGCGTATACTAAGGGATTAGCATGACTCAATCAGAATGGCCACCTCGAGAGGTGCGTCTATCGTCAGATAAGCGTGTACTATTCCTCACGAAGGATCTGGAGCTGATACGCAAGCAACTCTACGAGGGCTTGGATCTGAGGATGGAGGATCTGTCTGTTGATGATCTGCTCGATGACATCAACACGGATGTAATGACACCCGCATGGGTCTGCTTCGATCACGATCCAGCAGTTATCGCCGAGAATGCCTACGCGGGACTGGTGCATGAAGGCAGGAGGGTTTTCGAGCCAAGGGGACTGATTGATGGAGGATTCGAAGTAATTGTTTCAGGGCATAGAAAGGGGACGGGGTCGAGTAGGGAGACAGCGCCGCAGTGTGAACGGTGGTCAGGAGTAAGGATTGTGATTGCAGCCTCGTTTGCACCAATTCACGAACGAAACAATCTGAATCTAGGACAGCTTATGGGGGACCACGACATGCTTAGGAGATTGCAAGAAGGAGATTCAATCCACCTCTCAGAATTCACTAATAGATATGATCCGGTAAGTAGGCTAATCCTTGAGAACGGCGGGATTCTTCCTTTCGCAAAGCGACTGGACGAGGGGTCGATTGTGCTTCCACCGTTGTCAACGGGCGAAAGAAAGATGAATATGATAGAGAAACTGGTTGCAAACAAGCTTCTAGGAAAAAATGGTGAGGTGGGTTATGTACAGCCTGGAGACGCGGTTCTAGCACAGGTAGATGGGGGTTACTCACACGAATTCACGACCGCTCAAGTTCATACCTTTCTAGCTGAGGAATACGGGGAAAATTACAGCTTGCCAAACCCTCCAAAATTTGCCGTTTTTGAGGACCACCTCCTATATGCCACCGGGGTCCCAAGGTTTGGAAGGTTCGCAGACAAGATTCAAAATCTCAGAGATTTGCAGAAAATATTCCAGGAACATACAGGAGTCAGGGACTATTCAGCCGAGGATGGGGTAAGTCCCGGAATTTGCCACCAAGTGGCTAGAGAGGAGTTTATCGATGTTGGAGACTTCATCCAAGCTACTGATTCCCATACTTGCATGGGTGGTGCTTCCAACGCTCTGGCTTACGGAGTCGGTTCAACAGAGTATGCAAACCTAATCCACAACCAATTCGCTTTCGTCAATGTTCCTGAGAGCATTCGCTTCGAATTGGTAGGAAGTCTGGATCCGGGATGTACAGCCAAGGACGTGATATTGCACATTCTCTGGAAGTTTGCAGCAAACTCGGAGACTTTGGACAGGAGTATGGAATTTGGTGGCCCGGGATTATCGAGCCTGTCGATGGACGAACGAGCTACTCTATGCAACATGGCGACAGAATGTAGTGCGAAGACGGGTATTTGCGAAGCGGATGAAAGAACTGTAGAATGGCTGCTGACAAGGAGAGATGGTATTTCGGAAGAGGAAATCAAGAGTGCTTTCGTGGCCCCCGATAAAGGAGCTGTCTACGACGGAGGAGTGCATGAGATTGACCTCGCGAAGATTCGACCCATGGTGGCCCATCCAGGTAATCCGGACGAGGGGGTTCCCTCGGACCCCACCAATGGGGCGTACATTGACGAAATAGGTGACATAAAGATAGATATCGCATATGCGGGATCTTGCACTGCAGGAAAAGATGACGACTTCTCATACTATGCAATGGTCTGCGAAGCTGCCCTTGAGTCTGGCCTAACCATAGCAGAGGAAGTAGAATGCTACATCCAGTTCGGCTCGAAAACAGTAAAGGAGCTCTCCGACAGCAAGGGGTGGACGGAAACATTCGAGAAGGTGGGGGTTAAGCTAATTGATCCGGGTTGCGGGGCTTGCATAGGTGCCGGCCCAGGAGTCAGTGAGAGTGAGGAACAGGTTACTGTTTCAGCAATAAACAGAAACTTCCAGGGTCGTTCTGGGCCGGGTATGCTCTATCTAGCTAGTCCATTGACTGTGATGACTAGTGCTTTCAAAGGAAAAATCACTGCTTGGAGGCCCGATATTTTCTCTTAATTAGGTATTATTGGACCAAAATATCAGAGATTGTTAAGAGCTTGGCGAGGCCGAGGTGGTCTACTGCTCAAGCCCCAAGTCATTCGGACATGGGAGGACTTAGCTGAGGGATGCGTATGGCCAGAACCGAAAAGACCGTTAGCAAGCAAAAACAAGTATCGATTAGTGAGTTCTTCGAGAAGAACAAGCATTTCCTGGGATTTGACACTTTACAGCGATCCATAATTACGGCTGTAAAGGAGGCTGTAGACAATTCTCTCGACGCCTGTGAAGAGAGAAGAATCCTTCCAGAAATAAGGATTGAAATTAATCGAAAGAAAGGAGATAGGCTGGAATTGATCGCGCAGGACAATGGCCCCGGAATAGCTAGAACCGCGATTGAACACGTATTCGGTAAATTTCTGCTGGGATCTAGATTTCACTCAATTAGGCAGACTCGAGGCCAACAGGGAATTGGGATAACAGGTGTGGTGATGTATAGCCAACTCACTACTGGATCAAAAACCAAGGTAATTTCGAAGATTAAGCGAGATTCCGGCGCGGTTTACGTAGAGTTAGGGATTGACACTAGGAAGAATAAAGCGATAAAATCTGGGGAGGAACGGAAGTCTTGGATCGATGATAAGACGCAGGAAGAAATTCAACATGGTCTGAGAATTCAAACATTGATGAAGGCGAAATACCAGAGAGGAAAGAAATCCGTTTACCAATATCTTCGAATGACTTCAATCGTTAATCCGCATGCTACGATAAGCCTAGAGGTTCGAGATAGGCACGGAGAGATTATCGAAGAGGGTTATTGGCCCAGGAATACTAATGAGTTACCTCGAGTGGTGAAGGAAATTGAACCACACCCTCATGGGATTCATCTGGGAACACTCCAAAGAATGCTTCGTGAGTCCGAGAAGAAGAATATGGTTGATTTCCTACATGAGTCCTTCTCCAGTGTAGCAGAAAGTAGAGCCAAGAAGTTGCTAGATGAGGCAGGGCTGGAATATTCAAGGCAACCACGCCGAATTAAGAGTCTGGATGCTGAGAGACTGCTGGGGTGCATGCAGAGGAATAAGTTGCCCAATCCGGATTTGGATTGCCTATCACCTATCGAAGGGATATTAATCAAAAAAGGCATGTCAAAGGCTATAGATTCGAGGTTCGCATCTACGAGAACGAGTAATCCTAAAGTTAGCCAAGGAAACCCATATCAAGTTGAAGTTGGTTTAGTATTTGGAGGGGACCTGAAGGCCGATAGCCCGATTGAAATTCTAAGATTTGCAAACCGAGTCCCACTTATGTACCAGCAAGGAGGTTGCGCATTAACCAAAGCAATTGAGTCTGTCAACTGGAGAACATACGGACTTGATCAACCGGGTGGTAGGGGTATTCCAAAGGGGCCTGCTGCAGTCTTGGTCCATATTGCTTCGACAAACGTACAATTCACCAGCGAGGCCAAAGAGGCTGTAGCAGTAAACAATGATGTAATGAAAGAAATCAGAAAGTCTCTACAAAAGATTGGGCAGGGGTTGCAAGGACACCTAAGAAAGAGCGTTGAAAGAGAGAAGACTAGAGAGAAATTCGATTTGGTGAATATTATACTCCCAGAAATAGCTAGAAAATCATCAAATATTCTGGGCCGGGAGGTTCCTGAATTATCTCCCGTGATTACAAAAATAATGAATGCAGTGTTCTGTGAAGAAGAAGTGGGTTGGGACAGTGATAGAAGACTTGCAACGTGTATAATCAAAGTGTTCAACTACACAGCGAGAGCTAGGGCCTTTACAATCCTCGCGAAGTGGCCCGAGAGAGAGGGGGCGAGAATTGAAGAAAATGAACTGGTGGGACGAAAGGAAGCAATTGGTCTGTGGAATTGGAGAATTGAGACTCTAAATCCAGGGACATCTAGTACAATTCACTTCACAGTTTCAGGGTTGGAAAGAGGACAGTGGACAGAAACTGAAGTTTTCTTCAGAGGCAATGGAGAAATAATTGGTGCTACGAAAATTGACGAAGAGCTTCTAAGAGAGATCAGAAATTCAGAAGAAGAGGTTGTCAACGAAGCAGAATTGGAGAAGTCGATGACACCGATTGGGTGGATAAAGGATCGGGCATCTGAGACTGATTTTCCTGAAGAGGGCAATGTAAGAGAATACACGCAACGCAGAATAGACGAAGAGTGGGGTGAGTAGCTAATGGGGGTGAATGTATGAGTATGAATAAGCAGAAGACCAAGGAAGAGGTAGTAGAGGCCCTTCACGATATAGCCGCTAAAATGCATGACGATATGACAAAGGGGGAGGCCCCCAAGATGGCTCTGCCCGTCCGAACTAAGAAGAATATCAGTTTCGACAAGAAGTTGGGTGTCTACAAATATGGCAAGAAAAAAAGCAGTAGGGATGCTACTTCATTAGGATCAGCCAGACAACTTCTGAGGGCCTTGCACATTTCTGAATTTGTGGAGGAAATGATTTCTGTTGACAAGACATCTACGCTAAGGGAGATGTACTACATCTCTGAGGGCTGGGGGCATGGTAAATTCTCGAGTCAGAACGAGAGCAATAACCTCGCCGAGGATCTTGAGATCGTAACAAAGTGCCTTAGGGAAGATTTTGGACTAAGACCCGAAGAAGATGGTGCTAGAATTATCGGGAACATTACTTTCGAAGAGAAGAACAGAAGAGGTGATTGGATGAGGATCAACTGTCGTGACGACGTTGGGGACTCTGGATACGGGGTCCCATACAATGTTGAGTCGGAGAAGCTCAATCTGGTGGATGAGGACATAGACTTCGTCATGGCGATTGAAACCGGCGGGATGTTTGATCGGCTCGTTGAGAATGGTTTCGATGAGGAGGCTAGGTGTGCTCTTGTCCACCTGAAGGGTCAGCCCGCTCGCTCCACTAGGAGGATAATGAAAAGGATGAGCGAGGAGTGGAACAAACCGATTCTGGTCTTTGCTGACTGCGACCCTTGGTCTTTCAGAATCTACGCCAGCATAGCCTATGGGGCAATAAAGACGGCGCACATCTCCGAATATCTCGCTACTAAGGAGGCGACCTATCTTGGGATTACAGCTGACGATATCCTAGCCTACGACCTCCCGAGCGATGAACTGACCAAACAGGATCAGAATGCCCTGAATGCAGAGCTCAGCGACCCGCGATTCTCCTCGGGATGGTGGCAGGAGCAGATTGGCCTAATGCAGGAGATTGGAAAGAAAGCAGAGCAGCAGTCTCTCGCTAAGTACGGATTGGACTTCGTCACGGACACCTACCTGCCCGAGAAGCTCTCGGCCCTGGGACTGTCATATTGAAACAACCCTGATAGATGCGGGTACCGGGGAAGCATCGTGTCGCAGGGCAGAAGGCGTTGGACTAGAATAGCCACAGCTTCCTCAGCAGTGCTCCTACTAGTAGCAGTTGTATCGTTGCTTCAGTTGCAGGACGACTACCTCGAAAACTACGACCCAGAAGCGAACAACTTGGTAAAACTGGGGCCAGGAGAGCAGAAGTCCTTTGAAGTTGAGTCGGAAATGCTCACCGCTCTGAGAATAGAATTGGAGTCCGGAGAAACTCCAGAAGCAGATCTCAGATTGATGGATGGCGACGGTGTTGAGGTTACAGGAAGATCTCCGAACAGACTCGACTCGACTCGTTTTGGTTCGGACGATACCCTTTACAGGCCTGTAAAAGTCTTCGAAGGAGTAAAGGGGGAGTTTTCGGTACACAATGACGCTGAGTCATCTGTTCTGTGGTTGGTGGACGATGAAGAGTCTGCAGGGGAGATGTTTCAGAGCATCTGGACATATCTATTCCTAGTAGGATGCTGCATCGGATCTCCAACGGGGATAGTGGGTCTAGTTCTTGCAATCATGGTTTGGTCTGACAAGCGAAAGAAGCCCGACCAGTTCGTTGTAGTCGAAGATGGCAGTGTGGTAGTAACTCAGGCTGGAGAGTATGTGAGGATTGAATCAGAGGATGTCGGGGTTCCCGGGCCATTCGTCTCCGACGAATCGCAAGATTTCGAGCCTGAGCCTCAACACGAGGAGGCTTGGAAGGGATGGGACGAAGGTTGATCGCAACTGAGATTTCCTCCGGAATTGCCAGATTGGGTTTTTAGAGGGGCCCGACTACCCAACCCCAGGTTGGCAAGTGATGGTAGGCTTCGACGAGTCCCTAAGCATACTAGAGAACCCCACTAGGAGAGAGATCCTAAGACACCTTGTGAAGGAGCCACATTACCCCCTTCAACTCTCAGATCTACTTGATGTAAGCCAGCAAGCCGTTGTAAAGCACCTCAAAGTATTGGAAAACGCTGGGTTTGTTGACTCGGAGGCAAAGAAATCGGACAAAGGGGGTCCGCCTAGAAAGGTGTATAGAGTCAATCAGTCATTCTCTATCCGGCTCGATTTAGGGCCGGACCTGTTCAGAGCAGAGCATCGAAAGATACCGAGGGGGGGAGCCATGAAGCTCTCCGGAAGCATACCTGACGAATTATCCGGGGTAGTGGGGAAGATAGGTACTAGGAGAGCGATGCCTATGGTTGACGCTATGGGAATACTCGCCGAGCTGGACACCGCACTTGAGAGAGTAGATAGAGAGAGAGATGCCATCATTGCGCTCCATCAGCAGGTGATGCACAAGGTATCTCCAAGTGTAGAGGAGAGCTTCGAATCTTACGAGGAAAGACAGTTGGCCCATGAGATGATGAGCCACCCTCGCCGGCCGCTTGACTTAGATGCGTTTTCGAATGGAATGCGAATCCAGTCCTTGCAGGCGGAGAAGATGATGGACACCCTTAGGGAGCGTCTCATGAGGGATTTCGCAACAAGGAGCGGTGTGTTTGTAGCGGGCAACGAGTCTGTGTCTATGCCCTGGTGGATGGCCAAGTGAGGAGTCTGAAGGGCCACCAATATAACAGAGAAGTGCCTGAAATAATAAATTCAGAAGACCATGTCGTCATCGGAACCGGGAAGTAGGCTGCTGAGCTCAGTGAACCTTGCCAGAGCCTCTATCCTCCTCCCCCAAATCACATAGCCTGCTACCCCAATGAGGGAGAATGTTGCACCGACGATTATGACAGGTACCGAATATCGGACCACCACCTCACGGCCTACGTCCAGCGCCCCCAGCGGGGAGCTCATATGGCCGCCGGGAATTCTCTGAATGTTGTTGTTCTCGTCTGTCTCGACAATGTTGTTGTCAGGGTCCACAACAACTACGATTTCGTGCTTGCCGGCCTGGACCATGTAGAGCAAAGTTATCGGGTCGGACTGCTCAGACTCGGCCTGCCCGATGGGCATTATAGCAGCAACGATCTGTCGGTACACTATGTTCTCCTCACTACAGCCATTTCTCTTGATATCGGATTCTGACTGGTCCTTGCAGAGAATGATGTTGACGTCCGCTGCGTGGGCGTTGCCCCTATTGGTAACGAAGACGTTCACTGAGAGCATCTCGCCTATAGCCGCCTCGTTTTGGTTGACTATTACATTCTCCAATACAAGGTCCGGTGCCCTAAGACGCATCTCCAGGACCTGCTCGTTTGTATCGCAATCCGGAGGGAGGTTGTCGGGAAGACCGTCAGAGTTGCTGTCCAGCGTGCACGAATCGGTCCAAATCTCGGTCTCGTCGTAATCTCCTCCTTCTTCGGATGATCCGTACATCGACAACACCTTGATTCCAATATTTCTATCTGTTAGGGAAGCATCTGGAGCGACGGTCACAATAACCACCAATTGCAACGTAGTGTAGGGCTGCATCATAGGCAGTGTGACTGTGTTGCCAGCCGTGACGAAACAGTAGTCCGGGCCGTTGCCCTGCGCCTGCTCTTGTGAAATCTGGCTCTCCTCTTCGACGGTCAGCTCTACGCAAGGGTCCTCCACGGGGAACTCTGTTCTGAAGCCCTCCAGAAGAGCATAATCAATCTCCCATGTACTCAGAGACCCCAGACCGGGGCTCACGGACCAGATATTGTTGACATCGTCATATGTGTGGTTGTGTATGGTCGGTTGATCCTCGACGTTACCGTAGTTTGAGACATTTAGGGTGTACCGAACTATCCTGCTGGGAGCAGTGGTCTTGATTCGGCTCTCGACAGAAGGATCGAGTGAGATCCTCATGTCATGAAACTCTATTATGGTGGCACGCAGCACAATCTGGTCCTGAATCCTAGTTCCCTCGAAAGGCTCCTCGCTTAGAACGTAGAATGTGATGGTGTACTCTCCGGCGAGAGTCTGTTGGGGGACATTAACGTAGATTGGTACTACCTGCGACTCCTCGCGATCTAGCTCCTCGAAAAGTATCCTAGGGATGTCCATATCCCAGACGTGAGAGCCCCCCTGGTCGTCGACTATCGACGCGATTGTTATGTCGAACCTGTCTGGTCCGTTTCCACCATTTGTGATGCTAGTGTCCATCTGGTATGACTGCCCGGGATAGAGCTCCAGTATGGTAGACGGAACCTGGGCTTCCAATTCGTACCTCTGTACTACGTTTGTGAGAATCAACACCGAGTCTCTTACCTTGGGGGTTCCATCCAAATGCGCGCGGACCGTGATTGACTCGCCTATGCCTGCTGTTGCATTGAATGGGGCACACATCTCTGCAGTAACCGTGTAAGTGGTTTCTATTTGGGCCCAGTATATGTCCTGGTCAGCTGAAGATGAGCCTCCCGGCCACTCTGAGAAATCTAGGTCTACTGTCCAGTGATCGAACCTCCATGAGTTGGTGTCTGTGCCGTCTGGTCTATCTTCCGGGGCACCGGGTGTCGTGAAGACCAGATATCCCGGGGTGAAGTATTTGTTCACCTGAATCGGGAACCTAGCACACTCGCCCGGGAGAACATACAGCTTAGTGTCCCCGATATCGAACACAATGTTGCCCGTTGTTCTGATAGACACGTTGATCCACAGCTCAAGCACGTCGAAAGTACCTCTGTCAATGGAAAGTACCGGCTCTCCAAGCGACCAGCCCTTCAGATATATCGCGAACGTGCCGGGATCCTGAGACTCTGGTACACTAATCTTGAGGTTCCTAGTCACAGACTGTCCTGGATCGAGAGAGATTGACAATGGGAAGTCGATGCCCCATCCGAATGGTAGGGACCACTCGTTCTGTCCATCAAGTGTTGCCGGGTCATAGAAGGCGAATGTGTCGTACACGTTCCCCGTGTTCTTTATAGAAATTGAGAAGACAGCGGACTTACCCTGTTCAACATCTACTTGGAAGTGGCTGGTGTCGAGTTCGATTCCATGCACTACGTCCATGAGAGTCAGCAGAGTTAGCTTGTTCCTTATTGCTGGATCCTTTGCGGAAGTGGCAATAATGCTGATTTGGGCTAGTTGGTCCTGCTTGGCCTGATATATGGTTGGGGACCTGACTCGGAGATAGAGGGGGTCTATTGCTCCCCCGTCCAGGAATACAGGAGTTGAGTCGAAGATAGGGGTGTTATTAGTCATGTAGAAGAGCGTGGCCGTCCAATTGTTAGGTACTCCCTCCATGGTAACTGTGAAGGTGTCCTTGACAAGCTCAGCAGGGCCTGGAGTCGGATTGGCAATAGAGATGTTGAACGTCGTCAGTTCCCCTGGCTGGATCGTGTGATAGAAAGTCTCTGCTTCAGCAGGGCACTCGTAGGGGTATCCTTCGATGTTGGCATTGTTCATGATCTTGTTATCGCAAGCGAGAGATAGGTCAACGAGACCGGTCAGGACGTGCACGTAGCATAATGTCCACTTGTTCGCATTGGTGCCGTCCCAGTCACACCTCTTGTCTGACCATCCCATGTGGGCCCCGCTTCCTAGGTCGTTTGCAAAAGCCGGAGGCATTCCTCTGTCTAGGTTGAAATCGGGGTAGAGGTGCTCTCCGTCGGCGGTGTCACATTCTGGCTGGCATGTTGCAGGTCCTAGTTTGTCTGAGGTCCAGTTTGTAACCTCGCGAATCTCCCAATCGTCAAGTACTGAAGATGCTATTGAGTTCAGCGGGAAGCCCTGCGGGTACTTCTCGTTGGTGTTGTTCAGTCTCGTGTACATCAGTGTCTCCTGCCACTCAGTATTGCTGTAGTCCAACCATGCCAAGTGTACATTGTCGAACTGGTCTGTAAGGATCGAAGGTGACACAGAGCTGGGTGCATATGGGTAATCATTAGACGCGCCTTCGCATTGCTCTGCGTTCGATATCGTGCTCGAAGCTATCTGCTTGATGCCGTATGCGGGGAGTCCCTCCGGCACCCCGTCCCACTCTGCAGCACCCCTGAGACGAAGACGGGTGTAGTAAATCTCGTACGCTCCCTCAATGTCTATCCCCCCAGTAGCCCCGTCGCAACCGGGGTAGAGTCGGCCATCTTGCCAGGCTAGGTGTGTGTTGCCCGAGGTGTCTAAGGCTATTGCCGGATGCAGGCTGTATGCGGGGTTGTTTGTGATTTGTGTGTCGTTGACAACAACAAGGTGCCCGTACCCTTGAGCGTCCTCGGAGGGACCCAAGTCCTCAGTGTAATATCCCTGCTGACTATTTGCTTCTGTACCGGAATCTCCTGGAGCCCACCCGGGCCAGGGATTGTCCAGTAACGAGTGTGGGTCTAGAACTGTCATGTATATCTCTCTAGAGTTATTTGTGGCTAGATAGACCATCGCCTCTACCATTATCTCAAGCTCGCTAGACGACCCTGAGCTTGTTGGGAACTGATACATCTGACCCTCAGCGTTTGTGGTCCGGGTAGTGGCACCGTTGCAGGACCTAGTGTTCAGGCCGGAGCCGACGGGGCATTGGGCCATGTCCAGCATGTAGCTCCCCACCGCTGTGTCCGAGCCGGCCCAGAGAGGGTAAGGCTTGGTCTGAGCAAGCACACACGCGTCATGAGCCTGGTTGATGCTCTGTGTATCGTCGTTGTCCATCGGTGTTCCACCGTAAGGGCCCTCGTCTGAGATTGGAATAACGACCCTAGTGGCGTTGTCGTTCCAGCGGTGGTCTGCCGCTGTGGGGGGGTTGGCGGCGAGTCCCTGTCTACCCGCGATGTCTCGATAAGAGAGGCATGCCCAGGTTGCTGCCGGCCCCCAGAACTCGCTGTAGTAACCCCCATCAGCAGGGAGGTTTGTAGCCTGGTTGTTGTACACAACCTCCGTCAGTTCCCTAATTCCACCTGAGGCGTCGTTTTCACCCAATGGGGTGCTTCGCGGGCCTTGGCTCCCGGATCCGCCAGTCTGATAGGCTACAGCACAATTTCCGCTCGTTGCAGCAGCGGGCCAGTTGCCACTAAGCGCATAGAGTGTCTCATATACCGTCATGTTAGCTTGAACCAATAGAGGTTTTAGACCGGGGAAATAACCACCGCTAGCGAAGTTTCCCCCGTAGAATACGGCACACATGTCGGCCCACTCCGCGTTCATCGAACCAGAGGTATCGATTGGGACAACCATCTCTACCTGGCCCCCCCGGGTGTCGTCCCAGACGATTTGAACGAAATCATTCACATCTACGGCAATGTCAGGATGGCCCTTCTGGCCCAGAATAGGTGTGAGGAGTGTGCTGTCAATCTCCACAATTACCATTCTGGCCGGGTGATCGATGGACAACATCTTGTAGAAAATCTGGGATTGCTGGTAGTATAACTCGAGTGGCTCAAAGGAGTCCTCCCAAACGATGTGGGGGTTGTTTTCTGAGTCGACATCGATTGCTGGCCAATCTCGATTTTGGGGGTTGTTTGCTACCTCGTAGTCATCAGGGACAACAGAAATCACTGAGTCCAGAGAGGAGTCGCCGCTCTGGTCGTCAAGTGATGGGTCGAGAAGAGTGTACATTATCTTGTACTGGCCAGACTTGTCGGTCCAAACAACATGAACCATATCATCGCTATCCACACGTACATCCGGATGCCAAGCACGATGTGCCCCTGGATCGGAAATCTGGGTCTGATCAATCAGAGTCTCACCCCTGGGATCTAGCATCTTGTAATACAGATGGTTGGTATTTCGGCTCCAAACTAAGTGGACGTTCCCACCGGAGTCTGCGTCCATGGAAATCATCCTGTCATTGTACGTTGCGCTCTGAACCACCTCGATCGGATCCGTAAGTACCACATCGCTCGCATTGGCTGGCGATGAGAAGGAGCCCAGGATGCTGACCAGCATCAACAAAACTATCGAGGTGCCACTCCTTTTGGTTCCACTAACATCTTCCACGAAGTAGCCGGTCGACTGCATCGTCTTTTGTCGAATTTATCGAATACTTAACCTAAACCCCTTGCGGTCACTTTTCTACTGTTTGTGAGCAATGGCGTGTACTAGACCCATTCTAATGGATCGAAGTCCTTCCCGAAACCTCCGGTTTCATCGGTATCGATATCGGAAATCCTAGTTTGAGACTGACGAGGGTTTCTCTTGGACTTGCGTCCTTCCCAGTCGTCTACAGGACCTGGCTTCCCTTTACCGGGACCGAATCCGTACTTTATCTGATGAATCAGTGAGAGTTTGGTAAGCCAAACCTTCCTCATGCACTGCATGAACTCATTCTGAGTAAGGCCGTCCAACCACACCGGCCTGGACAGGTTGAACGCCTGGAGAGGCCCAGCTACTCCCTCTTTGCTACGCCCGACGTGAAGGACCCAATCTAGATCTGATGATGTCATGCGTATTCTAGTCTCATGCAGCCACTCGTCCCAACTCTCCGAGTCCTCCGATGCCATTTCTCGCATAGAATCCTGCTGTCCCTCGTCTACTCTTGTAATCGAATAAACCAAAACTAGGTTTCTCTTCTTGGGGATTACTATGTTGAATAGATGGCCTTGTTTGGTTGGGGGGTACCGGACATGCATGTGAATGAATGCTTGAGGGTCTTTGACTTCTCGGGCCTCTAGCCTTTCCCCTTTCAACCAAGCCCTGATGGAGTCAGCCGCCTCCCTATGATCCATACCCATTCCAATAAGTGGTCCTATTTAGAGCAAGTTGAGATTGGACCGAGTCTGTTCGAGGAGTATAGCAAGATTTTCGCCTTGTATGGAAGAAGCTAGCATTTCCCTCCTTCCAGAATCAGAGAAATCTGTCCAAAGGTCGTATCCAAACAAGAATATGATGTTTAGAAGGTGGATTACGATCATAATAGAAACCGATAGGGGGATTGTCAATACAGAGATTGGTGCGACAGAAACCGAAACTAGAATTGCCATAGGAGGCCAAAACAAGATTGGGGAAAACATGGCCGCAAGCATGTGGTATGTAGTCCTAGCATCAATTCCCTCATCCGTTCGGTCCCCTAAGTACCAAGCTAGAAGACTCTGGAACCCAGTGGAGGGGATGGTGACTGGAGAGGCCAAAACCATAAGGAAGAAGCCTAGCAATGCTTTAGACCATGGCCTTCCAATACACAGCTTTCCATCTTTGATTGAGCGGGCATCTAAATCGTTAGAGTGAAGAATCCTAGCTGCCTTGATTGATGGTTCGATTAATCCATCGATTCCCTCTCTTCCAGATAGAGATGCTCTGACCTCTCTTGCTGCAAGAACCTCGTCCCTCAGAGATTCGAGGGCGCCTCCAGACTCTTGTGCTCTAAGGTGACCAATTAGGTGCCATGCCCTGTGAGTGTCCCAGTCCGGAGCATTCGGAGTTACCTCAGATACCGATGCGAAAAGTTCGTCTCTCAGAGAGTTCACCTGTTCGGATGGAGGTTCCACCCATGACCCCGACGAGAGCTTGGGCCCTATCTCTGGGTCATTTGGAGCGATAACTGGAATTGGTTCGGGGAATTCAACGAAAACGTCGGTCCTGAACCAGTAGTGGCACCTATAATGTAGGCCCACCGGTTGGAGAGCTGGTGGTTTCAGTCCTCTTTGTTTTGCTATAGATGCAGCATTTATGGCGAATCTCATTGGTCCTGTCTTGAAACGGTGGAGCCTAGAATCCTGGTGAGATTTTCCTTCAGGCATTACTATTGCATTATGTCCTGATGCGATACAGTTGGTCATCGTTAGTAGAGTTCTATCGTTTATTTCCTTAGCGTATTTCTTGCCTGAAACTCCGCTCTCAATTTCCGGCCTCCTGATTACTGGTTGGGCGCCCATCCTCCTAGCAAACCACCCTACTAGGGGCATGGTCATTATGTCGTGCCTTCCCATAGAGATAACCCTCCTGTCTTGGGTATAAGTCAGAGTCATGGGGTCAACTAGGCCATTAAGGTGCATTGCGGAGAGGATTCTCCCTCCCTTGTAATCGGGAAGTTTGTCTACCTGCCTTATTCTGAAAATATATCTCCACGCGACTGCTGTCATTAACATGATTACATGCCAGAAAATTGGATTTCCAGGATGGCCGCCTGAGTGATCCCATGGGAGATTATCTAGCTTCTTTTTCCTTAGTTTTGTGGCGCCACTGGAAAGCCGGGGATCGATGTCGGGCGCGCTCTGCATATCCGACATAACTTACCCAGAGAGGTTGAGGTCTTGATTATTGATTATGCGTCATTGGAGTAATTCACTAATCGAGCCGGCGAGGCGGGAGCCGGCATCATGGTTAATCGGGTTTGATTTGAAAGGCCAAGATAGTCCACTTCCATCTTCAAGCTTGGGGATTATATGGAAGTGGACGTGAAAGACACTCTGGAAAGCATTTGGCCCATTGTTCTGGAGGACATTGAACTCTTTGGCTCCAGTTACTTCTAGGACTGCCTTGGAGATTCGAGGAAGTACTCTTCCGAGGGCCTCTGCGGATTCGTCAGATAGCTCATCAAGAGTCCTAGCAGGTTCCTTGGGGACGACGAGGGTGTGTCCTGTACTGAATGGGTTAATGTCGAGGAAAGCGAAAACAAGCTCGTCTTCGTACACCTTGTGACAGGGGATTTTCCCCTCGATAATCATAGTAAAGATGCTGGGGCCTTCATCTTCCATTTGATTACCCCGAGTTAATGATCGATTCGGCAACTGATGCGAGTCCATCTAGGCGGATTGCATCAACCATCTCAGTATTCATAACGGAAGAGCTGTCAGTTAGCTTGATTCCTGATTCCTTCATTCCTCTGATCTCTTCCAAAGCCGCCTCCTTAGAAGATGGTCCGGATAACATAACCGATGACAGCTTAGAGGAGAATTGCCCTACAGGGATGCCGTCCGAGTCTAAAAGCGAGGAGATACGGAAGGCAGCTTCCTCAACCGCATTCTCGATTTTCTCAGCGCCCCCGAACTGTTCTGTAGCGGACCATGCGGATGCATGGGATCCAGCAGCCTTTCCGGATACTAAGTCGTCTAACATCAGATTTCCTGCCAAAGGGTTTTCTCCGTGCATTCCTGTGTGAGAGCTGCGGCCGGCTGCATATAGACCAGTGAACCACAAGTTCGCTGGCAGGCCCTCCTTCGTGAATCCATGGAAGGTTACTCTGCCGTGCTCGTCGCAGGGGGCGCCACCAGTAGTGTAAGCTACACCAGGTGATATTGGTATCACATCCCTCGAGATATCGATGCCTAGCCTATCCATGGCGCGCGAAGAGGTCTGGGAAAACCATGCTGAAGAATCCGGATCCATTTCTCTGAGGTCAAGGACGCAAGGCTCCCCTTCCAGAACTTCCCCAGCACCGACGTCTTCTCCATTCTCTCTCCTGATTCGCCCGCCTGATCCTAAGACATCCACGGGTATGTGGAATCCTCCATCGCTAATTGATAGAGGGTGTTTTGGCGTAGACTGCATGCCTTTCAGCTCGACACCTGCAGACAGTGCAAGCGCGGAACCCGTCCCCGCTCCCTCGCTGGGTGTTGACCATAGGCCTTGGTGGCCTTCAGTGGCTAGAATAACTGTTTTTGCCTGGATTGGAATGACCTCCCCGTTCATCACATTGAGGGTAATAATTCCTCTGACCTGGCTATTGTCGGAGGCGATTGCGAGAGGGAGGGAGTCTGAGTTTCTCTGGATTCCCCTCTTGATTACCTGCTCTTCAAGAACTCTGGTGACCTCCCTCGTTGTGGAGTCCCCGCATCCGGTTAGTCGTGCTACTGAGTGACCTGGGGCTTTGGAAGCATATGGCAGTCCGCCTTCCCTTCTTCTTAGCACAAGACCCCAACGCTCGAGCTCTGCTAAGGTGGAGACGCCCTCATCACAAACTCTCGAAACAACTGTCTGTTCGGATAATTCGCCGCCAGCGGCTATTGTGTCCTCAGCGTGGGAGGTCGAGTCCATTTCGTCTATAGATGCAGCCAAGCCTGCTACCGGGGGTGAGCCTGAACCAGAGCCTACGCCGTACTCATCAATCATCAGTGGGGTCGAGCCCCCGTCCGCACAGGCAATCGCTGCACGGAGTGCGGCTGGTCCGGATCCGACGATAACGACATCCCAGGACTCCATGCTACCGAGATGCTCCAGAGGTCACAATCTCATGAACGTGACGCCCTAAGGGATTCGATTGAGCGATCACTCGGCTACGGAAATTGCGAGTCTCCTTACAGCCACAGCTGCATCTAGCATCTTCTCTGCAGCTCCCTCGGGGTTTACTCCCGACGAGAGAGTTGTGGTAACTACAAGAGAGGAGAGCGTCTCGCCGTCGGGTCCTCTGAGTGTAACTTGCACGGGTCTAGATCCTGTGGCCCCCTTCGGCCAAGCTAAGCCAATCCAAAGAACGAAGCAGTTGTCGATAAGCCTGCCTAGAACGTCAACGAGATCGTTGCCCTCTTCGCCTATCCTGGCTGGCCCTTTTGGCTGTCTCGACTTTGGCGGATTTAGACCGAGTGTCTGATGATGAGGCTCCCCATCGGCTGCAATGATGTCTATCTCGACCTGGGACTCCTTCCCAGAGTGGTTGTGGACCATCACGAAGAGGTCCCCCTGGCCCTGCGAGCACCTTGGGGGGATGTCTAGGTCCATCCTCCATGGTTGGTCGACTAGGGATGAGTGACCTCTCAATGCCGCGTCTTCAAGCCTGTCAATCAGTCTGAACAACCCCGGCTGCCATGCTCTTGTATGGGCCATGATCCTCTTCAGAGTTCTAAAAGAGAATTTTGACTCTTCGTTATTCAGATCGTCTATTGCCGCCACTCTGAAGACCCTCTTGGACTCAGAGACCAATCTGTCATCGTCGAGAAGCCCCAGATAATTCAGATGAAGGACCCTGAGCAGGTGCTCGACTGCAGACTCAGGGGTCTGGCTGGATCGGACTTTTGTCTCCAACCCCCTAACCCAGTCGTCCCAAGCACCCGCTGTCTCGGGGTCTAGATGCGCGATGACCAGATCGGAGAGTACCCTGTCCAACGTGCTCTGATGTAGAGATGGGGCATGCATGGAGAGGAGGGGGAAGTCTTCGTCTGTCATGGGTATCCTTCTCTCCAGTTGCAGAGTGTTCAGAACTGAGACAGAACCCGATAAAATTGCTAATCCGTAGAGAATTGATGCTAGTGTGGTCCCCGTTTCGAAGCTATCCAACGAGTTTATCGAAACCGCAGCGATAACTGCGCAGAGAAGCCTTGTTCTCTCCCTGAGAAGCCTCTCATGCAGGGTGTTCAGGATTCTCTCGACCCCTGGGTACGCCTCCATCGATCTATTGCCGCCCGCCTTGAGCTGCAGCCTGTCCCTTGCTGACATCTGGGCGAACGAAGTTGCTGCCAGAGCGGGCAAGAAAAGCAAAGATTGGATAACAAAAAGGGTAGATCCGACCTGAATATTCAGATCTCCCCCCCCAGATCCACTACCTCCAGAATCGCCGAGTGCCAGCAAGGAAATGTAGACTAGCGCCAATGCTGATACTAATATTCTGGCTTCCTTGCACCCTCTCAGAGTTGTGATAGACGTCCAGAGGATCCGTTGAGAGTCCCTAATCCGGACCCTTCGAGTCAATGCGGACTCAGATGCCTGCCCGAAGGTGCTCTCCTCCCCGTAAGGGTTGGGTAGGTCGGAAGAGCTCTTTGCCACGGTCACACGGGTGACTTTCTGCGCTTCATGGCATCGGATACCAGGAAGACAGAGAAGTCGTTTTGGCGGGGCAGATTTCTTCAGCGGGTCGTGCTGGCGGGAGCGGGCGTGTAGCATAGCCTGGATAATGCACCGGCCTCCTA
>CEUS01243183.1_pt1 | contig 22367 bp, 18 predicted proteins | sample 427031 | NCBI WGS metagenome assembly CEUS01 (sample SAMEA2622837, study PRJEB7988) | marine metagenome | biome: marine biome (ENVO:00000447); feature: marine epipelagic mixed layer (ENVO:xxxxxxxxx); material: "saline water (ENVO:00002010), including plankton (ENVO:xxxxxxxx)" | depth 140 m | reverse complement strand
ACCCCAGGTGCCCATTCTAAATCGTAAACGTTGTCTTTGCCTTGTAGATGCATAGCGATTCGTTCCAAGCCGTAGGTCAATTCCACGGACACAGGAGATAGTTCCTGTCCTCCAGCTTGTTGAAAATAGGTGAACTGCGTGATTTCAAGCCCATCCAAAAGCACCTGCCAGCCAATTCCCCAAGCACCAAGAGTCGGAGACTCCCAATTATCTTCTTCAAACCTAACATCATGTCCCGTGGGATTAATTCCACAAGCCTTAAGGCTTTCCAAATAGATATCCTGAGAATTATCCGGTGCGGGTTTCAAAATCACCTGAAATTGGTGATGCTTAAGCAATCTGTTTGGATTCTCTCCAAACCGGCCGTCTGCAGGTCGACGTGACGGTTGCACATACGCCACATTCCAATGATCAGAGCCGAGCACACGCAAGAATGTCTCTGGATGCATCGTGCCAGCCCCAACCTCAATATCGAGTGGCTGCTGAAGCATGCATCCTTTTGACACCCAGAACCGAGACAGCGTCACTATTAATTCTTGAAAGCTCATTAAATTATTTCTTTTCGGTGGACACTCTACGCATTTATTTCATTAAGAACACGAACCGACTTCAACTCTTTGTTAAGGTTCTCATGTATTAATAGACGGTGCACGGCCATGAGTTCACGAGCCGCCACAGACGTAAAACTTACATTATCTAATTGATCTGGAGGCATAGACGATGCTGCCAACAAAAAATCAATAGAGTCCGGTGATAATCGATGGCCATCCTGTTCGTTGTCACATTTTGTACAAATGCATATACCTTCCGTCGGAGAGACTCGCGCGCCACAGCTTTTTAATTCCAAGCCACAATTTTGACATGATAAAACCGAGGGGTACACCCCTTGAAGTCGAAGCAACCAGTACTCAAAATAACGCGCAACACGCTTAACAGAAGCCCCCGTTGCCAGAGCAGATATCACAGCCACTCCAAGCCTGTACATCCTTTCACTGGGATCGCCCTCAAGCACCCATTCATCGACCAATTCAGAAAAATATCCAGCGTACCCAAGAACATCCGCGTTCTTACTAATTAAAGGTGAAAGCACTGGTTCAACATAATTTAGACGAACAAGATCACGATTCTCACGTTCTACATACGACACTCTGGCGTGAGTAAACACTTCAAGTCCACCAGAAAATCGTGACCTCGTTCGTCTTGCTCCTTTAGCAACTCCCCGTCTTTTACCACGGTCGCTCGTTAAAAAAACAACGATCCGGTCTGCTTCTCCTAATTTGTAGGTCCGCAAAATTAATGCATCACTGGTGTACAAAGACATCTCAACTTGAACCTGGCCTTATTCTATCCTGACCGCTACTTTCTCCACTGTCACTCTAGGCCAAATATCCCAGAAACAGTGTCGCTAAACCGAGAAAGGCAAAGAAACCGAACATGTCGGTAAGAGTAGTAATAAATACCGCCGATGCCAAAGCAGGATCGATCTTCAAAGCTCTTAATGCGATGGGAATCAAAGTCGCCGCCACTGCGGCCACTAGCAGATTGATGACCATCGCAAGTGCCAATATGCCACCGAAGTAAGGATTCCCTACAACTATCCACGCAACAACCGAACCGACTAAACCAAGTAGAATACCATTTCCAAAGCCTATCCTTGCTTCCTTCCACAGCACTTTACGGGAATTACTCCATGCCAACTCCCCAAGTGCGATACCTCGCACGACAACGGTTAAGGTCTGTGTCGCAGCGTTACCACCCATACTCGCCACAATTGTCATAAACGCCGCTAAAGAAACAACCTGGTCAATTGTCGCTTGGAATGATCTAACGACAAATGCTGCAAGAATTGCCGTTACAAGATTAATACCCAACCACGGCAGACGTTTTTTAAGAGCCTCGCCTGCAGAAGTAGAGACGTGTTCATCACTCGAGACACCAGCCATCCTGTAAATGTCTTCCGTCGCTTCGTCCTTTATGACATCAATTACATCGTCGACTGTAATAATGCCAACCAGCTTGTTTTCTTCCTCGACTACAGGAATCGCCAAGAGATTGTAAGAAGCGACCTGCTGTGCGACGTCTTCCTGATCCATATCTACACGAGCACTAATTAGATCAGTAGTGCCTATGCGTCTTAGTGGTGTTTCCGGAGAAACTAAGAGAAGTCGCCTTAAAGACACAACACCTACCAAGTGACGACGCTGATCAACTAAATACAGATAAAAGACCATTTCCACTTCTTTTGATCGTTGCAACGCTTCTATTGCTTCACCTGCTGTTAAATTTTCTGATAAAGCAAATACATTTGGATTCATGATACGACCAGCAGTCTGGTCGTCGTACTTCAGAAGGTCCTGTACTTCAACTGACTCCTTTTGTCTCATGAGTTCAATGACTGAACTCGATAATTCTTCCGGCAAATCACCGAGCAGTGCGGCCGCATCATCGGAAGGCAATTCCTGAAATAAAACAGCCAATTTGTCCGCGGGATGATCTACTAACATCGAAGCCGCCACATCAGCCTCAAGCTCGCTCAGCGCTTCCATCGCAATGCGGCTATTGTGCCCTAGGAGGGTATTGAATACAGATCGACGGTCTCTGTCAGGAAGCTCACTAAACACTTCCGCCAGATCAGCAGGATGTTGTTTTTGTAAAAGATTGAGAAGGTTAGCGGTCGCACCTATCCGCTGCAGTCGCTTGACCGAATCGAGAACCACGTCGATTCTGCGCTGAGGCGGCATAAAAAAACTCCGAAGTCTGATTAAACCCTATTTTTTGGCAGTTAAACGGCAACTGTTTGCCTATAAATTCCATTTCAGAACATTACAGTGTACCACAGCTTCGAAGACTAAAAGCAGACAAATAAATGGCGAAGATAACCTCAAAAAATAAAAATGTGCCTTCCAAGCGTCTACGAAGGATCTAACTCCTTCTGTTTAAACCCAATTGATCCAATATTCTCCCATCTTCCCTCCAGCCAGAACGCACGGACACACGAAGATCCAAAAAAATTGTCGTGGCAAAGAACTTTTCAAGTTCCTGTCTCGCTTCAGTTCCTATTTTCTTGATAAGAGAACCCTGCCGCCCTATCACTATTGCCTTTTGTGAACTTCGCTCGACTAGAATCGAACAGTACAATCGAATAATTTTAGCGTCATCAGCCTCTTCGAAACGATCAACAACTACCGCCGTTGAAAAAGGAAGCTCGGCCCTAGTATGCCGCAATAATTTCTCTCGAATGACTTCTCCAACGAACACACTGTCAGGCTGATCAGTCAGGTAGTCTTCCGCATATAATGGCTCTCCCTCCGGAAGCGTGCTCACCACCGAAGACACAAACTTTTCCACACCATCGCCTGTCTTAGCAGAAATAGGAATAATCGCTTTAAATTCGCGTTGCTGTTGGTACCAATCCATCATTGGAAGTAATCGTGTCTTCGTAATGAGATCTATTTTATTAAGGGCGAGTATCACCGGAATAGAAACTTTATCAAACAGGCCTAACAAATATCGATCACCAGAACCAATGTCTTCAGATGAATCAAGCACGATTACCAGAAGATCTACGAACCGAACAGTGTCAATCGCAAGATCTACCATCCGAACGTTTAGCCTATGCAATGGGCGGTGAATACCTGGAGTATCGACGAAAACAATTTGTCCAAGCTGATCACCTTGTATATTTTTCACTCCAACAATACGATTACGCGTAGTCTGTGGTTTATCTGACACTATCGCCAACTTAGTACCAACCAGCAAATTCAACAAGGTCGATTTACCAGCATTCGGACGCCCAATCAGTGAAACAAAACCTGAACGCATAATGATTAACCAGAAAGGTCGATCTCACTCCGGCGAGCTACCCGAACACGTTTGATTCTTCGTTTTTCTGCATCAAGTACCTGTATATCAAGATTGTCAATAATTAATGACTCTCCAATTTTTGGAACCCGCCCCAGTCTGTTAAGAATAAAACCACCAACGGTCTCAAAACCTTGTTGCTCAATCTCGATTTCCAAACATTCACACATCTTTTCAAACTCGACCGTGCCGCTAAAAACAAACCTTTGCTCGACTTCCTGGATAATAGGTTCTGACTCCACATCGTATTCATCTCTTATTTCTCCAACGATTTCCTCAAGAAGATCCTCGATCGTAACCAATCCTGAAGTTCCACCAAAATCATCCTGACAAATCGCAATTTGAACTTGTTGAATCTGAAATTCTTTAAGCAATAGAGCAACTGGTTTAGTCTCTTGAACTATCGTCACAGGCCGTAACAAGTCAGATGAAAGATTTTTGCTCAAATTCAAATCTGAAAATCCAAAAAAATCTTTAAGAAACACGAAACCCTCGATATTATCGAGGCTATCGCGATACACGGGAATTCGAGAATACTGCTCTTCTATAAATAGCTCGCGCAGCTGTTGACACGTCGACTCAACACGTGCCGCGACCATATCTGAACGCCGAGTCATGACTTCTCTCACTAAAGTGTTTCGAAAATCAACAACTGATTGAATAAGTTCATGTGCTTCATTCTCATGATCCTGAAGACGACTACTATTTGCAGAATCTTGATTTCCAATCACAGGATCATTATTGAAAGCTACCTGCGAAGCAGAGCGCTCAAATCGCTGGTCACGTTTTATACGGGCAAACATATCAATCACCGGATGAAACAACCTGGCCGCAAGGTCAAAAGGCGGCAAAAGCGACTGGAGCACAATAATCGGATCACGTTGAACAAACATAAATGGGAACAAACACATGCATGAAACAGCTAAAATAATTATCCCTAATGCGCTGAGTCCTACTAACCTGAAACTATTTTGATCAAACTGAAAAACCAAGGTTAATAAAATGATTGAGACAACGAGAATGTGCATCACCCCTATAGGAAGAAAAAAGTGAGAAGGTCGATACAAATACCACATCAAACGATCTGAATCCACGCGATTCTCCACGCTGACACGAACGGAAAAATGCATCAACAAAATAAATGCCAGATTAATTATTCCCAGATATATTAAAACGGCACACAATAAAATAATTACTAAGGCACTTGTCATAGTGCAGTGTCGCCCATCCCACTCTTCAACCAAATCTTCCGTTCTATTTGGTCCATCTGTCCTTCATCCTGTTCATGGTCATACCCCAACAAATGCAACAAGCCGTGTAAAGCTAATCGCCTCAACTCAACTCCAACGGAATGACCGGCACGCCGCGCCTGTCTCTTTGTCACCCCCATTGCGATTACTACATCACCAAGAAACTCAGACTTCGCTCCCTGTGATACTCGGTTAGACGCTGAAGGAAACGACAATACATCAGTAACTCTATTGATTCCTCTAAATTTCCTGTTCAGTGTGCGCATCTTGTCATCGCAGACCAAAGCTATCACCATTTCACCGCTGGTCCTAGAAGGTGCTACGCTTGGTAGCCAATTAGATAGACCTGGAGCTGGCTTGAGACGCCCTCTCCCATCTGTAACTATCACGCACAAGCAGGTCGATTTCGCAGGAGACTTCACAACTTATCTTCACAGTTTTAAACTTAATTTTATTATTTACAAACAATAAAAGGCATCGTCTTTACTTACAAGGATCTATTTTTTGTCATCGTTATTTACGCTTTCGTAGGCTTTAACAATCAAACGCACCAAGGGATGCCTCACAACATCACGATTAGAAAAATGAACTAGTGAAATACCGTCAATAGAACCGACAATTTGTATAGCCTCAATCAGTCCAGATATTAGTCCTGAAGGCAAATCAATTTGTGTTACATCTCCGGTAATGACAGTCTTTGATCCAAAACCTAGTCGCGTCAAAAACATCTTCATCTGTTCTCTAGTAGTATTTTGTGCTTCATCCAAAATAATGAACGCATCGTTCAACGTCCGCCCACGCATAAAAGCAATCGGAGCAATTTCGATCACTCCACGCTCGAGTAACCGGTCAACTCGTTCGGCATCCATCATGTCGTAAAGAGCGTCGAACAATGGTCTCAAATACGGATTGACCTTTTCTTGCAAATCACCGGGCAAAAAACCAAGCTTCTCTCCGGCTTCGACAGCCGGACGTGCCAGAATAATTCTATTCACCCGCTTTGAATTTAAAAATGAAACCGCCTCAGCTATTGCCAGATACGTCTTACCCGTACCAGCTGGTCCCACACCAATAACAACATCGTCTTTTTCAATCGCATCTAAATAACTGCGTTGGTTAATACTCTTGGCCCTTACTTGTCTTCTCGTGGAAGTCTGAAGTGGGGCTCGAATGAAATAGTCACGAAGATTAACAGATACATCCTCGGAAATAAGTTCAGAAGCTCTCCGAACGTCCCCATTAGACAATTGATAGCCTTCTTTAACTAGTTCACCAAGTTGGGCAATTACCTTTCCAACAGAAGTAGTATTTTCAGAAGAACCAGTCACCAGAAGTTCATGGCCATTTGTTCTAATTTTGACAGCAAAATACTTCTCAAGACTCTTAAGGTTCTCATCGTACGAACCGAAGAGTGTTTCGATACCTTCGTAAGGAATTGAGATTTTTAACAATGCAGGTGTCGCGATGGAAGTATCTCCGTTATTTCTAAAACGAATGAAAACATGATCATGCTATTACGGTCAAGCATTGAAATAAATTTGCCATCAGCTCCTGATGTGAAGTTGTTTCAACTGATGCCTATCAACACTAGAAGGGGCCCCCGACATCTGATCAATCGCAGCAGCAGTTTTCGGAAATGCTATAACGTCACGTATAGAGCTCTCGCCAGCCAGAATTGCAATAATTCTATCCAGTCCAAGAGCAATACCGCCATGTGGCGGAGTGCCATGTTCAAGTGCCTCAAGAAAAAATCCGAATCGTTCACGGGCATCTTCATCGCTAATTTTTAACAATTCAAAAATGCGGCGTTGTAATTTTTGATCATGGATTCTGATGCTACCACCGCCTATCTCAGAACCATTAAGCACAAGATCGTAAGCCTGTGCTTTCACTGCCTCAGGTTTATCCGACAGCAAAGATATATCTTTAGGATGCGGGCTAGTAAAAGGATGGTGCATCGACACGTGTCGCTCTTCTGCTTCAGACCACTCAAATAAAGGAAAATCGACCACCCACAAAAACTCAAATTTTGATTGATCGATAAGATCTTCACGTTGGGCCAATAAAAGCCGAAGTTGCCCTAGGACCCCAGACGCTTCGTTACTTGTGCCAGCAGCCAGTAATACGAGATCATCTTGTCCTGTAGCCGAACACTCTAAGACTCTCGATATCGTTTTTTCGCCAGCGGCTTTGAGAATCGAACTTTGCACTACACCCTCAGGAGATCGCCGGGCCCAGACTAAACCCTTTGCACCCATTTCAACCGCCTCATCGACAATCTGATCAAGTTTATGCCTCGCCTGACGGGCTCCTCCGGGTACAACGAGTGCTCGCACTACCCCGCCATTTTCCACCGCACCACGGAAAACACGAAACGAAGAATCTTCGAAAACAGACGAAACATCTTTAATAATCATCTCGCAACGGAGATCTGGCTTATCCGTGCCATACCGCAACATGGCATCCGCATACGATAATTTCTTGAATGGAGCTTCTATATCGACCCCAATACAGCCAAATATTGACTGCATTAGTCTCTCTACTATTCCGAAAACAAGCTCAGAATTTACAAATGACATTTCTATATCAATCTGAGTAAATTCCGGCTGACGATCAGAGCGAAGATCTTCATCTCGAAAACAACGAGCTATCTGAAAATAGCGATCCATACCAGCAACCATAAGAAGTTGCTTGAAAATTTGAGGAGACTGCGGCAACGCGTAGTACTGAGCGGGATGCAAACGACTAGGAACCAGATAATCACGGGCACCTTCTGGAGTCGATTTGGTCAATATCGGTGTTTCAATCTCCCAAAAATTCTCTTCGTCCAAAAATTTTCTGATATTCAACGAAACACGATGTCTGAGTCCGATATTTTCTCGCATCCGACGCCTTCTAAGATCAAGATACCGATGTCGAAGTCGAATCTCTTCGGAGACAGCTGTCTCTTCATCTATTTGAAAGGGTGGAGTTAAAGCTTCATTTAACACCTGTACTTCGCGTGCCGCTACTTCCACCTCACCAGTTGCGATTTTTGTATTAAGCGTTTCTTTAGATCGTAGCTCAACGAGTCCTGCGACGGTCACGACACATTCCGGGCGAATCACTTTTACAATCTCCAACAAAGAAGAATCATCGCGAACGACCATCTGTGTCACTCCATATCGATCTCGAAGATCAATAAAAATAACTCCTCCGAGATCGCGAATCTTATGCACCCAGCCCATTAGCACCACGTCCTGTCCAACCTGGTCGATTCGCAATTCACCACACGTATGCGTGCGCATAATATCCATTTGATAATCGTTCACAGTGCTAGCTCGTCCTCGCTATTCACGTCTTAAGTAGTTAATAATATCGGCTCGCAATATTGTTTCCTGTTCACCAGTATCCATCCGCTTAACGGAAACCAAGTCCTGCTCTAGTTCATCTTCACCAAGAATGACCACATGAGATGCATTTGTTCGGTCTGCTCGTTTCATTTGAGCACGAGGAGATTTCGCCTCTAAATCAACAACCGCACTCAAACCCGCATGGCGGAGATCTCGAGTCAGAATTTGCGCAGGCATTCTTGCTTTGTCTCCAATCGCCACAACGTACGCGTCGGTTAAAAGCGTCTCTCTACTCTCGTCCGGCATTGCCATCACCAAACGCTCCAACCCAGCTGCAAACCCAATACCAGCTCTATCGGGTCCGCCAAGGACCTTGACCAACCCGTCGTAACGACCACCACCGAGTAACGCATCTTGAGCACCTATTGAGTTCCCCAAAATTTCGAAAGTAGTCCGCATATAGTAGTCAAGCCCTCGTACCAGACGATGAGACACTTTATAATCTAACTTAAATCTATCAAGTATCTCTCTTACTTCTGAAAAATGTGTACGGCAACTCGAACATAAATGATCGATGGTATGAGGCAAAGTATCAATGACGCTTTGATCGTTATGCACTTTGCAATCAAAAATCCTGAGCGGATTGGTTTTAGACCTACGCTGACAGTCACCACATAGCTCAGATACTCGACTACCTAGTTCATTAAGTAAGGCTTTCGTAAAATCCGGTCGACACGCACTACAACCCACAGAATTTATAACAAGATCGATATCTTTAATCCCCAGGCCGTTCACAATTTGTACCGCCATTTCAATAACTTCAGCATCTAAGGCAGCAGACTCTATTCCAAAAGCCTCGACATCAAGTTGATGAAATTGTCGGTAACGACCTTTCTGTGGTCGCTCATAACGAAACATGGGACCTAAGCTGTAGATCTTGGCAGTTGGAAGTTCCTGCTCCAGCGAATGCTCGACAAGAGCTCTCACCATACTAGGGGTTGCTTCAGGCCTGAGAGTGATTTTTTCACCACCTTTATCCTCAAAAACATACATTTCCTTCTGAACGATATCAGTCGACTCTCCACTTCCCTTGGAGAAAAGTTCCTCTCGTTCAATAATGGGAGTGCGAATCTCATGATATCCATAACGGTGACAGATCTCTCTTACAACACGTTCAAGACGTTGCCATTGTTCAATCTCATCTAGAACGATATCGCGAGTGCCTCGAACTCCTGAAATCATAATTTGTACCAATTACCCCTTAGTTTGCCGCAAAGATTATACCTTTGCTCAGGAACAGCTTTCTTAAAGCATTAAAGAAAATTTCACTAAACGTGTCAGTTCCGCAATACAGTGACATAATTATCATGAATGAATCTTCTTGATTGCCACAACCGTCCCTTAAAAAGTTTGCGCTTGTCTGTGACGGATAGGTGCAATCTGCGCTGTCATTACTGCATGCCGGAGAAAGACTACGTATGGCTGCCTCGTGAGAGCATTCTCTCTTTCGAAGAACTTGTGTCCCTTGTGACCATTTTTGAAGAATTAGGAGTAGATCGGATCAGGATTACAGGGGGCGAACCCCTTCTTCGAAAGAATCTACATGAATTAGTGCGGGCATTTGCTGACAGACCAAAAATTAAAGACCTCGCTTTAACGACAAACGGGCTTTTACTATCTGAACAACTAACGGACCTCCATCGGGAGGGTCTGAGTAGATTAACCGTGAGTCTGGACACTTTGCGGAAAAAGCGATTTAAGGAACTGACACGATTTGACGAACTCGACACTGTTAAAAAAGGACTCACATTATCCGCAAAACTGTTCAAAAAAATAAAAATCGACACCGTCGTCATTAGAGGAATCAATGACGATGAAATAATAGATATGTTGGATTACGGGTCAGAACTGAATGCGGAAGTGCGCTTCATTGAGTACATGGATGTCGGCGGCGCAACCCGCTGGTCAGAAACTGCAGTGGTACCGCGTGTTGAAATTATTGAAAAGATCCAAGACCATTTTGGCGAGGTTCATCAAATTCATGAACACTCGTCTGCTCCAGCAGATCGATTTACAACTAAAGATGGAACTACTTTTGGAATTATATCGTCAACGACAGAACCATTTTGTCATTCCTGTGATCGAAGTCGACTTACAGCAGATGGACAGTGGTACCTCTGTCTTTATGCGTTAACGGGAATAGACCTTAGAAAAGTGCTCAGAGATGGATCATCGGTTGATAACATTCGGCAGCTGATTCAATCAACCTGGAAAAAACGTGACAACCGTGGTGCCGAAGCGCGTCTCGCTGCATCTAATAGAAAACCACTTATTCCGATCGAGACCTTGCAGAAAAAACCTCATCTTGAAATGCATACTCGTGGCGGATAGTCAGCCACAGAAAAAAACCGTGCGGCAACACATACCGCACGGCTAAAAAACTACCAACTAGCTCATCATCGCTCAAGCTAGCTATCAAACACTCTAATTGCCTTTAATTCGTGACCGCAGGTTCCTTGTCCTTCTTGAGACCCTGAATTTGCACCAACGAAGGAGCTTCTTCTTTTAAAACATGCTGGCGATACAATTGGGCCATCTTCTCGTTGTGGGCAGGGTCGTCAACCTCCTCCGCCTTGGAAGCGGCACGCGCCTCTATCTTCTCTTGTCGCGCATTCTTTGCGATTCCCTGCTGATCCAAATCTTTTTGTATACCCGCCGTAACAGCATCATCGTCAAGAACCATACTGTGGTCCGTTGACCCTAGCTCTACCTCTTTACCTCCAGCAAAAATTTCATGACGTCCATGTTCTTCATACCACTTGGTCAACGTCGCTGTCATATGCATTTTCTCAATGATATTTCTCCAACCTACACCCGTGTTATAAGCACAAAATGAAATTTCACCCTCTTGAGTGGCATAGGGGATAATGCATCGTTCAGTTCTTCTAAAATCATAGTTAAAGAGGTCCTGAAACCACATCCCTGCAACAAACAGAAAATTCCAGCGATCAGACCTCCGCTTACCAATATCTTCTTGCGTCCGATCACCTGATATTTTTCCGTAGTCCCGCCCAGTTGCATTGAAGGTTTTATCAAATTTTTTCAATAAATCAACCAGCTTAAAATGCTTGGGAGCAGTAAATGGGTTGTAGTTTCGCATTAGAGCTAATGCCATACCCGTCACGGTCATAAAGCGACCACGGCCAGCATCATTAACTCTTGCAATATCTTTAGCAAGCTGCTCACCTTTTACAAACGCTGTAAAGGGAACAGCTTCTTTGGTCTCTTTGTCGATCATAATAGCCATACCCACACCACAATTAGGATGACAACCACAATTAAGTTGTCCCCAATCAGCTTGGGGGCCATGAACTCGATCTGCCCAATCGGTAAAAGTCCCCATGAACGAAATAGGAAACCAATCACGAACCGGCTCACCTATACCAGTTTGGTTTTTAACGTCGTGGGCAAGATGCGAAAGAGTATATCGCTGAGCTTTACGTCGTTCGTCCGTAATCTCTTCGTCCCGGCCCGTAAAAGACACTGGTTGAAAAGAGAGGAAACTAATCTTCTTTGGGTTATCCAAAGCAAACTGGACGACCCTGCCAACTTGCTCATTATTGATTCCATTAACAATAGTAATAACGGGAACAATGTCGACACCAGCCTTATGTAAATTCTCTATTGCCTGTAATTTCACATCAAACAAGTTTCCTACCAAACGATGTGAATTAGCCGCATTGCCTACACCATCAAACTGCAAATAGGCATACCGCAAACCAGCATCTGCAGCCGCCCGTGCAAAATCATAACTTTTTGCAAATTCAATACCATTAGTAGCGGCCTGAACACTGTTGTAACCGACCTTACGAGAATATCTCACGGCATCGAGAAAGTACGGCGACATTGTCGGCTCACCACCAGAGAACTGAACAGACATTTGACGTTTAGGCTTAATTGAAATTGCGTTGTCAAGCAGGGTCTGAATATCATCCCAGCCTAGCTCATGAACAAATCCAACCTGGTTGGCATCCATGAAACAAGGATCGCACATCATGTTGCATCGGTTTGTAAGATCGATCGTTAAGACCGATCCTCGACCATACTTGATGGTACTACTCCCGTGATTGTGCAATTTTTCGTCATTATGCGCACGCATATCACTTCCAGGAAATGATTCCTCAAGATGACGGAAAAAATCTGTATCAATAGCCATCACATCTTCAAAACGCCCATGAATAGGACATTCTTTAACCATTACGATATTTCCATCTTGCTCGACAATCTGGGCTTTGATTTCTCCAACTTTTTCATTCAGGAGAATTCGGTAATCTTTCTTGCCATCAAGAATTTCTTGCCGCGCTTCCCTGACGCATGTTGGGCAAAGAGAATCAGTTTCACGAGGCCATCCGAGAGGGGGCTTTACCTTTTCCGCGGACTTCAAGAGTGGCTTATCTGCCCACGCTGGGGTAAATGAAGGGTTTTGGCTGAATTGATTGACCCTGTCGTAAACAAACCAAGCTCCATTTGCGGCCAAAGACAATCCCTTTTCAACGTATTTGACTGGTTTATGCATTTCCACTCCTAAAAGGTAATCAGCAAGATCCCACCGATCCTTATTTAATTCACAACAAAAACATCGACTTCCTTAAAAATACTAACCCTAATTAAATAGATGTTTTTACAAAAAAAAAAGGGTTTTATTGGCCGTTAGGATAACCATATTTGAGTCCAAATACTCAAAATCTGACATGAAGTGGAGTTTTCAGGACATAAAATGCCTTCTGACGCCTTAAACAGGCAAACAAGCTAAGATTATTTTCCCTAATCAATCTCTCAAAAAAGCATAGGCAAGCACTAAACTTGCAACAAAACTACAGAAATGCCAATCTAAACTCAAAGACCAGAAGACCATGCAATTGATACTCCGAATTTCTTATCTTCCCGCAGCGCTCTTCATCTTCGTTACTCTATTTGCGTTATCCTCTCCAATCCTTGAATCAATCAAGAGACCACAAAAATCATTTGACCATCTTTACCGAGCATACGGAACCCTTCTGAACGATTACGTTAGCAAAACAAAAGTTGACTACCAAAATCTCAAGCTACACCGGGTTCGACTTGACACAATTGTCGATACGTTTGGACAAGTGACGGAAGATCAAATTAGACATTGGTCACGTGAGAAACAGATAGCTTACTGGGTGAATGCTTACAACATCTTTACCCTCCAAGCCATCGTAAACAACTACCCCTTTAGGCGGACTTGGTTTAGTTGGCTGAGGCTGAGCCCCTATAACAGCATCAAACAAATATCCGGAGTGTGGACACGACTAAAATGGCAAGCAGCGGGACGACAGATGACTCTCGATGAAATTGAACACCAAACACTCCGACTGAACTACGACGAACCACGTATCCATTTCGTGGTTAATTGCGCCGCGGTCAGTTGCCCACCTTTGCGCGCAGAACCCATAACAGGAACCCGCCTCAACGAACAACTTACAATAGCCGCACGTGATTTTCTAAAAAGCGAGAAAGGTTTAATGTTAAAAGCTTCCGAAATAAACATCTCTAAGATCTTTGATTGGTATGGAGACGATTTCATAGAAAATTACGCCAATCTTTCGATCCTCGAGCGACCGATAAAAGAAAAAGCGATTCTTGGTGTCGTATCATCTTATGGACCACCTAAGGCTGCAAGAATCGCCACTTCGAAACAAGTAGAACTCAGGTTTCTCAGGTACGACTGGACTTTGAACGATGTGTCAAATGCCAGTTCTTATTAGCTAACAACAACCTGGCTCACAGGCATTATCATCCTCTTGGTCAAACCCTACGGCAGTGGGTTTATTTGAAATAACGAATGAACCAGCATATGGCTTTTGGGAAAGCTTAGCGGCTGTGTCCGTACATATCTCCACAGGAATACCACGCGGAAACAAATGTCCTTCTTCGTCAACAACAGCTTTCTGTGGGCCACGATATACTGCGTACTGGCCAACAAATTTACACCCAGCTTTCTTTTCAAATTTATATCCACGGACCGTCACTGAAAAAAACTGACAACCCTCAACAACCCGCCAAGGCGTCTTAGAAAGAATTGATACACCGTAAAATCCTGCACGTTCTAAAGCGCTTAGAAACGCCTGTTCAGTAAGAGCACCACTAATACACTCACCCCAGAGTTGTCCGTCCGCACGCATCTTCGGTGGCACATCGCGATCTGAAACAATATCCGAAACCACAGCCCTTCCGTGGTCTTTCAAGATACGCCACACTTCTCGCAATACCCGTGGTTTGTCAGCAGAAAGATTAATCACACAATTTGAGGTAACAACATCAGCAACCGAATTTTCAAGAGGAATTTCCTCTAAGTACCCATGACGAAATTCGACGACATCGTACCCTAAAACTCCAGCAACTTGGCCTTGGCATGTACGCGCAACTGACAACATCTGTTCAGTCATATCAATTCCATAGACACGACCTGATCGCCCAACTTTCTTTGCCGCCACAAAACAATCGATACCTGCGCCTGATCCCAAATCGACCATAACTTCTCCAGCCACCAAAACAGCTGCCGCCACGGGACTTCCACACCCATAAAAACGTTCAACCACCTCTTTAGGAATGTGCGCTAGGTCCTCCGGATCTGGAGTCACAGGGCAACAAAGTTCCATCTTTGGCTCCTCGGCGGCATCTCCATAAAAGTCTCGAACCGTCAGACGAGATTTCTCAAGAACTTCCTCAGATAAAACACATGCCGAATGTGTCGTCCTAACAATCGCCACATCATCGTGAAGAGTTTGTTCACCCATTGATCGAAAAACTACTGGACGATCAAAACCAGACTTTTGCTGCACCGTCTGACGCCCTTCCTCCGCCATATCCTCAAGTGCATCTTTCGCCAATCCCTGGTACAAATCACAATAGGGATCATGACTTAGAAAGCGCCCACCACCACTTTCCGTAGTTTCAGTCGATGAAGCCCAGTACCCATGCTCCACATCCCCACCCCCACACAAAAACCTGATGGAACATGAACGACATTGAGTCTTTTTTTCTACAGTTGCTTCTCGTAATTCCCCACAGATCTCACTCTGTTTCCAAATTTCACTTAACGTTTGTTCCGCCAAATCCCCACACTGCAATTCAGAAACACCTGCGAGGGATGGAGATGGGTAGATGCAACCGTCTGTATATAGGCACAGGCTATTCCAACCGGCACCGGCAAGATCATTCTTTACTCCTGGAGAACCGTCGAGACGAAGACGAAATTCTTGAATGTTATCAATACCCACATTCAGTTCAAGAGCACACTGGCGAGCTTTTCGAACCGCGCTTAATATCTCTTCAGGATGGGGCACAGCATCGGACAAACCGTTAAGTAGTCGCCCGCGTCTATGTGGCCACAGAAGGTGAACATTACTCACACCAAGCGTTGCCGCAAGACGGATTAAACCGTCAAGATCATTCAAGTTCTGCTTAAGGATTGTCGTAGTGAGTGTCGGACGCAAACCAACCTCTACAGCAGCTTGAATGCCATTACACACCGCACGGAAACTGCCCCGACCTCGAATGGGATCATTTATCTCTGGATTCGAACCATCGAGACTCACCTGGATACGAAAGTCTGAAGGAATTGTAAGTTGCTCTTTACTTGCAGGAAACGGCGTTACGAATTCTGCCAGCTCAGACAGCAGATTCCCTTTTAGCAATGTACCATTTGTCAGTAACACCAACTCTAACTGATGAACCTTTAACACATGTTGAACAAGTTCCAAAACATCTGGACGCGCTAGTGGTTCTCCGCCGGTGAAAAAAATACGTTTCGCACCTAAAGCAGCTGCCTGGTCAATGGCGCCAAGAATACGACCGGTCTCTAAACCTTGGCTACGATCAGGACCCGATGACACCAGACAGTGCTGGCAGGAGAGATTACAAAAGTCATTTACCTGTATCCATAACTCAGATAATTGTTCAAGTCGTAAATAGGCCTCTCGTCCTAAATAAGGTGCGGGCGAAGCCCCATCAGTAGAAAGAAAACCAGCTCGTAACGCGTCATGACAAAACGTTTCAGCCTGAAGCCACGCCTCTGCCAACCCAACATCGAAATGGGAAGCATAATCTCTCACAATAGCAGCAAACGGTGTCCTCCCATCGCATTGACCCAGCAGATACAATCCCCTCTTTTCACTGGCAATCCAGTGTGGCTTCGCAGGATCTAAAAGAACCAAGTTGCGTCCAGCCGATAGAACGGAAAATTCCGGGGCCCGAAGTCGAGTGCTATCTTCAAGGAAAGTGGACATCTTAGGTCTGAACCTCGCAGAAACTCATCAAAATAAAAATACTTAGTGTTATGTAAATTGTGTCACGGGTCTGAAGTTTTATTTTATTTTTTTTTTTGACCAGAAAACAAACAAAGCAACAGTCGCCAGTAAACCATACTCTAATGGCTCAACCCATGTAGGGAGTATCCATCCAAGCCCGCTGGCCTCAGAAGACCACACCACGTACGTCAACAAGATCCCACAACTCCAGCACAGCAAAGGCCATGTGTAACGCGAAATCAAGAATGGTGTCAACCAAACCAGATACCATGGGTAAACAGTAGGCATAAACAATAGGGTCGTCGCCATGGGCCACGCCCAAGCTTCGGGTGAATCACTAGAGGACCATCTACGTGCGACGATCGCAACTATCAGGCCACTACCAACAGCCACTGTTACAGCTGGGACGATTCCAAGAAGGTATTCTATCCATGCAAAAAAAGGACCGTTGAATCGCCACTGCGCTGCGTACACCGCTAATGAACCTGAAGGAAAATTCAGTAAACGGTCTGTAAACGGAAGATAAAGCACTACTACTAGACCACACGCAACCAGAGCGTCACGCATTAAAACACGACGCCACAGCAAAGGAACCAAGACTAAAGAGAGGAATTTCGTACTAAAAGCAAGGGCTAACGCCACTGATGAGATTAGTGTGCGTCGCTGGTGGAGAGCATGTGCGGCGATGACAACAAATAAAGTCCCAATGATATCTATATGTCCGCCTCCCGCACCCTCGATCGTCACTAAGGGATGAAACAAGTAAAGAAGCACCCAATTCGGATTTCTCCCTGTTGACAACAGCCAGCGCCACAAAACCAAAGCGACTAGCAAATCACACAGAACCACCGCAGCAACCATGGCAAAAACCGATTCATCTAATTTGGTTACGGCACGAAAGAATAATTGCGCACCAGGAGGATAAACCGTCGGCAAAACCGCACTAGCAGGCGCTATTTTTTGCGACAACTCGTCATGTAGATGCTCATAACTTGAAGAATCTGGAGTGACCTCATATGGGTTAAGACCTTGTTGCTGAACTCGCCCATCCCAAATATACCTATATACGTCATCGGAAGCGACCGGAGCGCCCGTTATAACTACGACACGCCATGCGATGGCCAATAACACACAAACAGCAAAGGATGCGCCCCCTCGATTCTTCCATCGCCCTATAAGACATACAGCCACAAGGTATACGCCAACATTGACCATGAGAAGCTGTACAAATAAATCTGCCTCCACACGGGCGTCCATTCTTGACAGTTTCAAAAAAAGAAAACCCTGTAAAGTAGCACACAAAACTATTGAATTTCCGATCACGGATTGCCAATGCTGTCGTCTAGACATTTTTTCTACGGCCGAAACGAGTAAACCAAAGAAACCAAATCGTAAATAACATCCGCGTTCCAGCCCGAACGGTCCCAAGGACTGTTCCAGAAATTTTTGATTTCCCAATACGTGGACGCTGCCTTATCGGAACCTCAAGTATGGCAAGTTTCTCCTCTACAGCCTTAACCTGCATTTCGATCGTCCATCCATAAGTAGTTGAAGATAGGTCAATTAAATCAAGGCTCTGTCGTCGGATCGCACGAAACGGCCCAAGATCCGAAAAACGTGTTCGCCACAAAAAATTAATAGCGCTCACACATAATCTAGTTCCTAGACTTGCCACTAGGGGACGCTTCTCTCCCCCACGAGCACCCATGACAAAATCAGCGGTGCCCTTAAGAATAGGATCAAGAAGTTCCTCCATGTCTCCAGGATAGTCACTGCAATCTCCATCTAAAAACACAATAATGTCCGCATCGTCTATTTCCTGAAGACCAGCTGCACACGCTCGACCATACCCTTTTCGAGGTTCACTGATAACTTTCGCACCAAGTGATCGAGCGACACTTTCGGTCGCATCACTTGACCCATTATCGACAACTATTACTGTATCGATAACGGCTGGAATCTCTGACAAAACTCTCCCAATTCCTTCCTCCTCATCGAGAGCAGGAATAATCACCGCGATCTTAGTCTTCTCATTAGAAGCCACATCACGACCTCTTTCTTGAGATTCTTTGTTGCCAATCGGATCGCTTTGTTTATGTGAACTGTAGTAATAGCGAGCAAGACGATCAGGAGATACCCCAAGGAAATAAAATAACAAGAGAAACAAATTGGCCGTCGTCCGGCAAATCCAACCGTCATGTTCCCAGCGACGAGCCGACACCTGGATAGTAGAGTCCATAATAAGAACAGCAGCTTCTTTTTGAAGGCGTCTCGCCAATTCGACGTCTTCCATCAAAGCGACGGGTAAAAACCCTCCAATTTTTTCAAAGATTGTGCGACGCACAAATAAACCCTGGTCACCATAGGGAAGCCCGAACCACCGAACCCTCCACGACACTCCAAACTCCACAACACGGGCCCTCCAATCTAAAGAAGCCATTTGAAACGTCAAAGATCCCCACACTTTTTTACTGTCGCGATTTATCAATTTGAATTCGTCAAACCATCCATCAGACGGATAGGTATCAGCATGAAGAAAGAGAAGCCACTTACCGAGAGCCTGTTGAGCCCCTACATTCATTTGGAGCCCTCGATTAGGCGCACTAGAAATCCATTTCACATCAGAAAACTTTCTTTTGAGGGCTTGAACAGATAGATCAGTCTCGTCACCATTGGAAACAATGACTTCATATTGAGCGCTCTCAAATCCAGAGTCACGATGCTGCTTGTCTAGTACGCTAAGGAGACGTTCAAGCTTGACAGAATCCCGTAACACTGGAATAACAATTGAGACTAAGGGCTCTGTCATGGAGTGTCATCGAGATCGAGAAATGAAGCTATCTCTGTCCAAATACGATCAAAACTTTTTCCCAATTGATGGTCATCATCGACCATAACAAGATTGACATGGGGCCGGGTAGCAACAAATTCTTTTACGACCATCGGGTTGACGACGTCGTCGTAGCGTCCCTGAATTACCAGTATTGGCAACTGAACGCGACTACTCTCTGAATCATAGCGCCCCGCATCTGAATAAAACTCGTAATGAATGCGCCGAGGTTCTCCAAGAGCATAGTGCATCATTTCCACCCAACCGTTCCGTCTCCATTGTTCAAGACCTTTTTCACCAAGTTCTTGAACTCCGGCCCGGCCAAAATCAAGCGCCGGGGCCAAAAACACTAGCTTTGCAATTGGATGAGCGACCGATTCTGACGCCATCAATCGATCCGCTAAATGCAACGCAACAAATGCCCCCAGACTTGAACCGATGAGGACAACAGGTGCCTGAGGAAGAAGTTTAATATGTTTAACAACCTGATCAATCATCCGAGTTGTTGTCAGAGTGGAAAAATCAGGCCCATTAAGATCAGGGCGATGGAGCAGCATTCCATGTTGGGCTAAACGGCCCGCTAGAAACTGTGCCTTCCCGGAAGCCGGAGAGGAAGCAAACCCGTGTAAATACACTGCGTGACACCGTGGCATTTTTCTATAGCTTTCCGTTCATAGCCAAAATTAACAACAGATTAAAAGAACTGCGAAAACAGCATGTATGCACCGCATCGAATAGCGCTTCTAACTTTGTGGAGGACTGACCATCACAACTTCCTGATTCGAGATTATAGATCGTGCATATAATTGCCACACGATGTGCAAATGGTGCCAAGAACCACCACCGCAATTACTACTGGACGGCATTATTCGGTTCAACCTAGGAGATTATTACGAACAACACGAAATACTTGAAGATCTATGGACCCATGAACGTCGTAACATACGACGTTTTTATCAAGGCATTCTTCAGATCGGCGTAGCAATGTTCCACATACAAAATGGCAACAAACACGGTGCTGTCTATATGCTTGAGCGTGGCTCGAACTATCTTCTTCCATTCACACCTCACTGTCAGACCATCAATGTGACAGATCTTTTAGAACAAGCAGCCCGTGTCCTAGAATCAATAAAAGATGTTACTCCAGAAAAATTAGTGAACTTCGACTGGAATCTTGCACCTAGAATTAATAGGACACAAACCTAACCAAAGAACAAGTAGAGTACTGCAGGAACCATAAACTAAGGCTTGATATACTAATTTTTAAGAAAAAATGGCAAGCCCTTATTTCAGTGAGACCACGCTTCAATTTCTACGAGCTCTGAGAAAGAACAACAACAGGGAATGGTTTCGTGCGCGACGCGAGCAGTACGAAAAAGATGTAAAAAGACCAATGGTAACAGTCGTCGAACAGCTAGCCGTCGATCTTCAACAATTTGCACCAGAACTTGTAGCATCACCAAAGCGCTCTATTTATAGAGTGTACCGTGACACCAGGTTTTCCTCTGACAAGACGCCTTTAAAAGTGCACATCGCAAGCATTTTTCCACATCATGCACTCACAAAACACGGGGGCGCAGGTTTATACCTGCACCTAGACCCTGATCAAGTATTGGTCGGTGGCGGAGTCTACGCACCTGGTTCTCAGCAACTGTTTCACATACGACAACATATCGCAGATAACGAATTACAGTTTCGTTCAATTATTGAATCACGAAGTTTTACTCGTAATTTTGGATCCATTACTGGAGAACAATTAAAACGTGTTCCACGAGGATTCCCACAGGAACATTCAGCTGCAGAGCTTCTTAAATTAAAACAATTTCTTGCCAGCAGCCATTTTCCAGCAATTTTCGCCACCGGACCGCGCTTCTACAAATCGCTGTTACGATTATTTAAAACACTCACACCTTTCATCCGATTTCTGAATCAACCTCTCGCGGAGAACTCGAACATCAAATTTTAAAGATGGAATAATTTCGGACACACTGTATGAATTTTCAAACCGACCACGTAATTCAAATAAAAAAATCATCGCAACACTGGAGACTTTCTGCAACCCAGTGGGTTCCGATACCTCGCTCACAAGTATTTCCATTCTTTGCAAATGCAAAAAATCTTGAAAAGTTAACACCAGACTTTCTGAAGTTTAAAATTCGCCATATATCTGACAACAACATCCAAGTGAATACACTTATTGATTATTGGATCAATCTACATGGCCTTCCCATTCCATGGCGAACCAAAATCGATGAATGGCAGCCCCTCTCGCATTTTGTAGATGTTCAAATCAGGGGGCCTTTTCGTCTCTGGCATCATCGTCACGAATTTGAAGAAATGAAAAGCGGCACTCTTCTTAGTGATATCGTAACGTTCGATATCTATTGCAAGAGATATCAAAATACTCGACTTTTTCGTTGGATTAACCAGGATTTGTACAAAATCTTTCAGTACCGGCACACACAAATCAGTAAAATATTTTCCGAACAATATATGCCGGAGTAAAGTGTCTCCATTGGTGAATGCTTAATGAAAATCGTACGACTCTACACTAGGACCAGAAACCCAAAATGACTCGCACCGCTCTGCTTTAATCGACACACAGCCATCCTGCCTCTGCAAGCAGCCTTCAACTAATAAAAACTCTTGCTCGAGAATAATTGTTTTCTGTTTTTCAAAAATATTCGGTCGCACAATGATATTAACGATCCCAGTCTCGTCTTCGAGTGTCAAAAATACAAAACCTTTTGCGGTTGCAGGT
>CEUS01221400.1_pt1 | contig 22401 bp, 19 predicted proteins | sample 427031 | NCBI WGS metagenome assembly CEUS01 (sample SAMEA2622837, study PRJEB7988) | marine metagenome | biome: marine biome (ENVO:00000447); feature: marine epipelagic mixed layer (ENVO:xxxxxxxxx); material: "saline water (ENVO:00002010), including plankton (ENVO:xxxxxxxx)" | depth 140 m | reverse complement strand
CGCTGTTTTTTTTGTGGATCGTGAGGCGACGCTCCGGACCGCCTTTTGCCAAATCCTGCTTGTTCTGCTTATAGAACCTCTGGCTGGGAGTGACTGGTTTCTTTTCTACGAGTGGCATGCTGAAAATGTTATGGGTGATTATACGATTTCGATGGTATCGCCTTCCTTAAGTGAAACGATAGCTTTCTTGATAGAGGCCTTTTGACCGAACTTGCCGCGACGACGACGGTCGCTCTTACGTTTGCCTTTTCGATTTAGAATGTTCACGCGGGTAACAGACACATTAAAAGTCTTTTCAATAGCGTGTTTTACGGAGATCCGGTCCGCGTCCAAGTAAATTTCAAACGTATACTGTCCCAAGTTCGAAGACAGGATGTTCGACTTCTCGGTAATGCTAAACTCTTTCAATACTTGGTCAGCTGGTTTCATGATTTGGCGGCCTCCATCCGTTGCATGAGAATTTTAATCCCGGCCTCCGTAATAACAATAGTGTCATACTGGGCAAGTTGCAGGGTATCTACACTAGCAGCCTCTTCCCGATCAACTCCGGCAATATTGCGGGCAGCCAGATGAATCTCATCGGAAAAGTCAGCATCTACCAAGAGAACTGATTGCCGAAGGGGAACGATCTGTTTCAGCACATCGACGAACAACCTGGTTTTGGGCTCGGCAATCTCAAACTTATCGACGACTACCAGAGACTCATCCACAACCCTGTCAAACAAAGCGCGCTGAAAAGCCAGGGCCTTAACTTTCTTGTTTACTTTCTTGGAGTAATCGCGGGGCTTTGGGCCAAAAGCGACACCACCGCCAGTCAAAATGGGGGACCTGCGGCTCCCTTGCCGGGCCATCCCCGTCCCTTTCTGGCGAAAAGGCTTCTTTCCTCCGCCCCTTACTTCGGCGCGGTTTTTGGTGCTGTGTGTTCCCAGACGATTATTCGCACGAACCGCGGTGACGGCTTCTTTAATGGCCTGGAGTCCATGATCTCCTTTAAATTCAGGAATTGCGTACTCCTTCTTCCTGCCGGAAGATCCGTCTGATTTAAATTTTTTCAGCTTCATTGTACCTTATTCCAGTTATGCGTTTTCCTTGCGGGCTTTCTTTGCCGTGCGAATCAGCACCTGCGAACCATTAAATCCAGGCGTACTACCCTTGATCAGAATGAGGTTCTTGTCTTCGTAGATTTTAACTACTTTGAGGTTCTGAACAGTCCTTCTCTTGTTTCCCATTTGCCCTGGCATGATCTGGCCTTTAAAAACGTGTCCCGGATCCTGACAAAGTCCGATGGATCCGATGCGCCTGTGAAACATGGATCCGTGGGATGCGGGTCCGCCTTTAGTATTCCAGCGCTTCACGACACCTTGGAAGCCACGGCCTTTGGTAACACCTACCACATCAACTTTAGCGCCCTCTTCAAAATCGGAAACGGTTAGGGTGTCGCCTATCTTGTGTTCGGGTGCGTTCTGGCAGCGAACCTCCTTCAGTTGTGAAAGCCCCTCAAGGCCCACCTTTTTCAGGTGCCCGTTCTGGCCAGCAGACATATTCTGGGCCTTCCGGCGTGGAAACCCAATTTGAATGGCATTGTAGCCGTCGGTTTCCTCCGTCTTAACCTGAGTTATCAGACAAGGTCCGGCTTCGATTACTGTGACGGGAACTAGACGATTTTTTTCGTCAAAGATCTGCGTCATACCAATTTTTTTGCCAATGAGAGTGTGTAACATGGGTCTAAGCGGTAGGCGGAGCTGATGCTCCTTCTCTAGTAAACCTACTTTAGCGGTTTATTTGGAAATTAGGTTATTTCAGTATGAGACCAAAATTTATACGTTAATAGAGATATCGACCCCGGAAGGGAGATTGAGCTTCTTCAGCTCGTCGACGGTTTGTGCAGTCGGCTCAACAATATCGATCAGACGCTTGTGAGTGCGGATTTCGAACTGCTCCATGGACTTTTTATTCACATGTGGTGAACGGTTCACGGAAAATTTTTCGATGTGAACCGGCAGAGGAACGGGTCCGGACACGCGAGCTCCAGAACGCTTGGCTGTCTCCACGATATCCTGGGCTGAAGAATCTATCACCCGATAATCAAAACCTTTGAGTCTGATACGAATTTTTTGAGCGGCCATAGGAACTAAGTTTTAAGAGCGAACTGGTTCGCGATAGGATGTTTGTGTGATGGATTCCAGTAGACTGGTCGGAACTTCCTCGAATTGAGACGGTTCCATGGAGTAATTAGCGCGGCCTTTGGATAGCGATCTTACGTCGGTAGCGTATCCAAACATCGCCTCTAATGGGACCATTACGTTAATAATGCAAGCATTCGTTTTCGTTTCCATGTTTTGAATGCGGCCTCGGCGTCGGTTCAAATCTCCCATAACGTCGCCCTGGTACTCTTCCGGGGTTGTGACTTCGACGGCCATGATCGGCTCAAGGAGAATTGGCTTTGCGTTTTTCATGGCCTCGCGAAAGGCAAAAATACCTGCCATTTTGAATGCCATTTCCGAAGAATCGACTTCGTGGAACGAACCATCCACGATGCGAACTTTGAAATCAATGACGGGGTAACCGGCAACAACACCACTACGGGCAGCTTCGTGAATACCCTCCATGGTAGGTTTGATAAACTCTTTTGGAATGACGCCACCCACTATGTCAGAGACCACCTCGATGCCTTCGCTCGGCTTCAACGGCTCAATCTCGATTTCCACATGACCATACTGACCACGGCCACCGGACTGGCGGATGAACTTTCCAACCCCTTGCGCCTGATTGGCCACAGTTTCCCGGTAAGCAATCTCGGGCTTGCCGGCGCGGGCTTGAACTTTGTATTCTCGGAATAACCGGTCGCGAATAATCTCAAGGTGCAGTTCTCCCATTCCGGCAATGATGGTCTGACCGGTTTCTTCATTCGTGGATACCTGGAATGTAGGGTCTTCTTCTGACAGCCGCCCGAGGGCGGTTGACATCTTCGTTTGATCAGCCGTGGTATTCGGCTCGATGGACATGGAAATAACCGATTCGGGAAATGTCGGAGGTTCCAAAGCAACATCCAAGGATTTTTCGCAAAGCGTATCCCCGGTCTGAACATTCCGAACGCCGACAAGGGCACATATATCACCAGAATAAGCCACGTCGATGTCCTCCCGGGCATCCGCCTTCATAATAAGGAGGCGGCTGACACGTTCCATTTTTCTCGTACGAGGATTAAATACCTGGGTTCCTTTTTGCAGCTTACCGGAATAGACGCGGCAAAATACCAGTTTTCCGACAAACGAATCAGACCAGAGTTTAAAAGCCAACGCCGAAAACTTCCCCTTGTCATCCGGACTAAGCTCCAAGGATTCTTCAGAGGAGTTCAGTCCCACCATGGGTGGAAGGTCCAAAGGTGAAGGCAAATAATTAATTATAGCGTCCAACAGACGTTGCACCCCTTTGTTTTTAAACGCCGAGCCTGGAATAACCCCTATGAATTTAATCGTGGTCGTCGCCTTGCGAACCGCCACTTTAAGCTCGTCCTCGGCAATTTCTTCACCTTCCAGAAACTTGTTGGCCACCAGATCATCAAAATCCGACAAAGCCTCAACCAATGCTTCGCGTTGCAGCCGCGCCTGTTCAGTCAGTTCGGACGGAATGTCCCTCACCTCGTATTTGACACCGAGTGGAGCAGATTCATCGAAATAGATGGCCATCATGGAGATCAGATCCACGACGCCAATAAAATTTTCCTCAGCGCCGATTGGAAGGTACAACGCATGAGCATTTGCGCCCAGCTTGCTGCGCATCTCCTCAATAACCGCAAAAAAATCGGCCCCGGTTCGATCCATCTTGTTGATGAACGCGATACGGGGCACGCGGTATTTGTCGGCTTGACGCCAAACGGTCTCGGATTGTGGCTGTACGCCTCCCACAGCGCAGAAAACCGCCACCGCACCATCAAGCACCCGGAGCGATCGCTCCACTTCGGCCGTAAAATCAACGTGACCGGGAGTATCGATAATGTTAATACGGTGTTCCAAGCCTGAAAACGAGCCAGCTTTGGTCGTCCATGCACAAGAAATCGCAGCCGAGGTAATGGTAATTCCCCGCTCTCTCTCCTGAGCCATCCAATCAGTTACCGCGGTGCCTTCATGGACCTCGCCGATTTTGTGAACCACACCGGTATAATAGAGCATACGCTCGGTGGTGGTAGTTTTTCCCGCATCGATGTGTGCGGCAATTCCGATATTACGGGTGCGCTCTAGCGGATACTCACGATTGGGCGAATTCAACGCCGATATGTCGGAAAAGCCCATCGCAAAACATTCTACCAGCGTAGGTGCGCGAAGGCACGGTTAGCCTGGGCCATTCGGTGGGTGTCCTCGCGCTTTTTAACGACGACCCCGGTATTGTTGTAGGCATCGACAATTTCCAGGGCCAACGCTTCGGTAAAGGTAATACCGCGGCGACCTTGAGCAGCCGCGATCAACCAGCGAAAAGCTAGACTCTGTTGTCTTTCAAACGAAATTTCAACAGGAATCTGATAGGTAGCACCGCCAACACGACGGCTTTTTACTTCAAGACGTGGGCGAATGTTTTCGAGCGCGCCTAAGATAAGGTCGATCGGATCCCCTTTTCCCAATTTCTCAGCAACAAGCTCAAAGGCTCCGTATACAATTTTTTGGGCAATTGATTTCTTGCCACAAAGCATAACCATGTTGATCAGGTTGCTGACCAAGGTGCTGTTGTAACGAGGATCGGGCACTGGAACCCGTTTTTCTGCTCTGCGGCGGCGAGACATAGTTGAACATTAAGATTTTGGACGTTTGACTCCGTATTTTGAGCGGCTGCGGCGACGTTTCTCCACGCCAAGACAATCCAAAGTTCCGCGAACAATATGATAGCGAACACCCGGTAAATCTTTCACACGACCACCTCGAACCAAGACAATGCTGTGTTCCTGGAGGTTGTGTCCTTCGTCAGGAATATAAGCAATAACCTCCAGGCCATTGGTCAATCTGACCTTGGCCACTTTGCGGATAGCGGAATTGGGTTTTTTCGGCGTACGGGTCATTACTTGGACACAAACTCCGCGACGAAACGGATTCGAATCCAGCGCAGGCGACTTTGACTTCGCCTTCACGGCCTTACGGCCTTTTCTGACTAACTGGTTAATCGTGGGCATTACTTATCGTACGAAATTCGGGAAAAGAGGAGGAAGGTATCACTAACCCTTGGTTAATCAAGTATTAAATGGCGCTTTTTGATATGGAATATTCTGAGTATATACGCAGCTTTCCGGTTGGGAATTTAGCAGATAAACCATTTCGAAAAAACGGTTTAGGCAGGTCTCTAATCAAGACCTGCCTAAACCGGGAAAATTAACTAAGAGAAAACCCTAGCCTACCTCTTCGTCAGTATCGTCATCTGAAACAAATTCATTTCCGAATGTATCGATCTTCAGATTGCGGTATTTAGGCAAACCGGTCCCTGCGGGAATCAAATGTCCCATGATGACATTTTCCTTAAATCCGGTCAGGTCATCAATCTTGCCGAGGGTCGACGCATCGGTCAGTACTCGCGTGGTTTCCTGGAAAGAAGCTGCGGAGATGAAACTCTCCGTTTCAATGGACGCCTTAGTAATACCCAAGAGAATGGGTTCGCCTTCGGCAGGCTTACCACCAGCATCAATGATTCTTTCGTTCTCAATCATGAAGATTTTGCGTTCGATTTGCTCGCCCCAAAAGAAATCGGCGTCTCCTGGATCGGAAATGCGAACTTTTCTAAGCATTTGGGAAATAATGACTTCGATATGCTTATCGTTAATCGTTACACCTTGCATTCGGTAGACCTTTTGGATTTCTGAAAGCAGGAATTCCTGAAGCGCTGTTGGCCCAAGAATTTCGAGAATCTCGTGCGGATCGGCAGAACCTTCAGTCATGTGTTGGCCTTTGCGGACAAAGTCTCCAACCTGAACAATGATATGCTTGCCGTGCGCGATCAGGTGCTCTTCTTCATTTCCGGATTCCTCATCTGTGAGAACAAGACGTTTTTTGCCGCGAACACTGGTTCCGAAAGAAACTATACCATCGATTTTGGCCATTTCGGCTGCTTCTTTTGGACGGCGAGCTTCAAAGAGCTCAGCAACCCGCGGAAGACCTCCGGTGATGTCCATGGTTTTTGATGCCTGGCGAGGCGTTTTCGCAATAAGCGTTCCGGCGGTAATCGTGTCGCCTTCTCCGACTGTCACCTGAGCGGCGGTCGGAATGGCATAAGTAGCGATTGCATTGCCGCTGTTATCCTGAATTTCCAGCTGAGGATTGAGGTCCTCCTTATGCTCGGTGATGACCACGCCAATACGACCAGTCGATTCATCGAGTTCCTTCTTAATAGTCACTCCGGGAATCATGTCGCGGAAAATGATTTTTCCGGCCTTTTCGGAAAGGATGGGCACATTGTGCGGATCCCACTGCGCCAAGGTTGTGCCAGTCTTGATTTCGCTACCATCTTCGAGCTGGACTACCGCCCCAACCGGGATAGCGTAATTTTCCAATTCTTTATCGTTTCCGTCCAGGATTTGGATGGAGCCGGTTTTGTTCAAAACAACATGAACCCCTTCGCCGACTTCGACAAAACGTAGTCCGGTGAACTTAACAAGTCCATCGTTGCGAACGCGAATATCGTTACTCTTCGACAAGTTTGAAGCGATACCACCAATGTGGAAAGTACGCATGGTCAACTGAGTCCCAGGTTCACCGATAGATTGTGCAGCGATAATTCCCACGGATGATCCCATTTCTACCATTTTGTTGGTGGCCGGGTTGATTCCGTAGCTCAAAGCGGTAATTCCGTTAATGCTGCGATTGGTCAACGGAGAAAGAATTTTCACACGCTCGATGCCCAATTCCTCAATGCGGTTCGCAACCGTCTCGGAAACAAGTCCTCCATCCTCAACAAGAACTTCATCAGGATTGAGTGGGTTGCGCACTTCTTGAGCAACACAGCGACCTACAATCCGGTCGGGCAGCGGAACAATTTCTTCGTCCCCTTCTTGTATGGTTTGTTTCCAAATACCATCGCGGTGACCGTCATCCTCTTCGGAAATGATCACGTCCATAGCCACATCACAAAGCTTACGTGTCAGGTAACCGGCGTCAGCCGTTTTCAATGCTGTATCCGCTAACCCCTTACGGGCTCCATGGGTGGAAATAAAGTATTCGAGAACCGACAGGCCTTCCTTAAATGAGGACAGAATCGGACGTTCGATAATTTCTCCTGAAGGCTTGGCCATCAGGCCGCGGGTTCCACAAAGCTGGCGAACCTGTTGGCGGTTGCCGCGAGCTCCAGAATCCATCATCAGATAAACAGGATTTGGCTCTTCCTTTCCATCGTTGTGGTCGAGTCCATCAAAGGTAGCCTTCTGAATCTGATCGGTTGCTCCGGTCCAGATGTCGATGATTTTGTTGTAGCGTTCACCTTGGGTAATGATACCCTTGCGGTACTGCTCCTCAACTCCCTCAATCTTATGGCGTGCATCGATAACAATATTGTCTTTGCTTTCTGGAATTATCATGTCACCAACGCCCATAGAGATCCCGGCGGTAGTAGCGATTCCAAACCCGAGTTCCTTGAGGTCGTCCAATACGGAAATGGTCTTTTCTTTTCCAGCGACACGGTAGGTTGAGAGAATGATATCTCCCAACTTCGACTTGGCTACCGCGAAGTTGATGAATCCCAACTCCTTAGGCCAGATCTGATTAAAAATAATTCGACCAACGGTGGTACGGATTATCTTTATTTTGGTATTTCCGTATACAGTTTCTGGACCTTCGTAATCGGGATTAACCAGATCTATCCAGTCGTGTTTGCTCAACACACCATCCGCTTCGGCCATCAGAATCTCATCTACATTCGAAGCAAGCGGGATGCGTTCATTTTCCTCAGGTTTGTTTCTCGGCTCGATGGTAATGTAATAAGATCCCATCACCACATCCTGGGAAGGAGTAAGGGCCGGTTTACCGCTCGAAGGCAGGAAGATATTGTTGGTGGCAAGCATCAACAATTTACACTCCAAGATGGCTTCTAGCGACAAGGGAACGTGGACCGCCATTTGGTCACCATCGAAGTCCGCATTGTAGGCTGCGCAGACAAGCGGGTGAACGCGAATAGCATCACCTTCAATTAGGACTGGCTCAAAGGCCTGGATGGAAAGTCTGTGTAAAGTAGGCGCCCGATTGAGTAATACAGGATGACCCAGGGTTACCTCTTCGAGGATATCCCAAACTTCCGGGGTCCGCTTCTCGATCATTTTGCGAGCGCCACGAACAGTATGGACAAAGCCGAGTTCCTTAAGCCTTCGAATAATGAATGGCTCAAAGAGAACTAAAGCCATTTTCTTGGGCAAACCACACTGGTGCAGTTTCAGGTCAGGACCAATTACAATTACCGATCTTCCGGAATAATCCACACGTTTACCAAGCAGGTTTTGACGGAAACGACCCTGTTTTCCTTTAAGCATGTCGCTCAAAGATTTCAGAGGCCGATTCCCGGCACCTGTCACCGCACGACCATGGCGACCATTGTCAAACATGGCATCGACCGCTTCCTGCAGCATCCGCTTTTCGTTATTGATAATAACGTCAGGCGTCTTGAGCTGCATGAGGTTCTTCAAGCGGTTGTTCCGATTAATAACCCGGCGATAAAGGTCATTCAGATCCGAAGTTGCAAAACGACCCCCTTCGAGCGGAACCAAAGGACGCAAATCTGGCGGTATAACCGGTAACATTTCCAGAACCATCCACTCAGGACGTGTATCGCTGTTGATAAAGCCCTGGATGAGCTTCAAGCGTTTCGAGATCTTCTTCTTGATCTGCTTGGAGCGGGTATTGCCCATGGCCTCGTGTAATTCATCGACGAGTGGTTCGAGGTCGATGTTGGTTAACACATCACGAATGGCTTCCGCACCCATTTTTGCGGTGAATGCATCTTCTCCATATTCGTCAATCGCCTCCTGGTAATCAGACTCGGTTAGCAATTGTTTTTCTTCCAAGGGCGTCTTCCCCGGATCGATTACCATGTAGTTTTCATAGTAAATTACCCGTTCTAGATTCCGTGCGGTCATATCGAGCATCAAGCCGATCCGGCTGGGCATGCTCTTTAAAAACCAGATATGCGAAACCGGGACAGCCAGATCGATGTGTCCCATGCGCTCACGCCGAACCCGGGACACCATAACTTCCACGCCGCATCGGTCACAAACGACACCCTTGTATTTGATGCGTTTGTATTTGCCGCAGGCGCATTCATAATCGCGGACGGGACCAAAAATCCGTTGGCAGAACAATCCGGACGGCTCCGGTTTGAAAGTCCGATAATTGATGGTTTCCGGGCTCTTTACTTCACCGCGAGACCAGGACCGAATCGTATCGGGAGAGGCCAATGTGATTTTGACCGAATCGAAACTGCTTTCGCGGTCGAATCCGAGAACTTCTCTTGCTTCTTGTGTACTCATACTTGGGTTCTCCTAAAGGTTAAATTCCAGCTTTTGCTTGGTTCTCAAGACGCACATCCAAACAGAGGCTCTGCATCTCTTTGATTAATACATTGAAGGACTGTGGAGTGCCCGCGCTGAGCGAGTTATCCCCCTTCACAAGATTTTCGTAAATCTTAGTCCGGCCTTGCACATCGTCTGACTTAACCGTCAGAAGTTCCTGCAAGGTATAGGCGGCTCCATAGGCCTCCAATGCCCAAACCTCCATCTCTCCAAATCGCTGGCCACCGTATTGAGCCTTTCCTCCCAACGGTTGCTGAGTGATCAGCGAGTAAGGTCCAACCGCCCGGGCATGAATCTTACTGGCAACCAAGTGATTCAGTTTCATCATGTAAATGTGGCCGACAACCACTTCCTGATCCAGAGGTTCGCCGGTCCGTCCATTTAACAGCTCGCTTTTCCCATGAATAGGAATCTCAGCCTTTTCACAGTAATCACTGATACCGTCCTCATCGATACCATCAAAGACAGGTGTAGCGATCTTGATGCCCAGTTTATGGCAGGCATACCCCAAATGGGTTTCCAGAACCTGTCCCACATTCATCCGCGAGGGAACACCAAGCGGATTGAGACAGATTTCGATGGGAGTTCCATCGGCCAAGTAAGGCATGTCTTCCTCGGGCACAATCTTGGCCACTACGCCTTTGTTACCGTGACGACCGGCCATCTTGTCGCCGACTTGAAGTTTACGCTTGGTAGCGATGTATACTTTCACCTGCTTGATAACTCCAGAATCCACTTCGGCGCCGGACTCAATCGTGGCAATCTTGCGTTCGCGCTCTTCCTCCAGCTCATCGAACTTAGTCTGGAAGGAATTGATGATCTCCATAATCTTGATGCGAACAGGAGAAGGATCGATTTCTATATGCTTGGCTACGGAGGCCAGACGGCGGAGTAGCGTTTTGGTAATTTTGCGATTCGCCGGAATGATAATTTCGTCGGCCTCCCCATTAACGACATCGAGCGGAATCTTTTCGCCGAGGAGGATATTGGAAAGAGCCTCGGTGAGGCTTTCTTTCAGATTATCGGCTTCGTTGCGATATTCCTCGTTGATTTGCTTGGTCTGACGGCGACGATCGGATGGGCTGAGTGTATCAGCCTCACCATCGATGCGGGTTGAGACTTTCACGTCCATGACGATCCCGGTCACACCCGAAGGAACGACCAAAGAGGTGTCTTTAACATCAGCTGCTTTTTCACCAAAGATTGCCCGAAGAAGTTTTTCTTCCGGAGCGAGCTCGGTTTCACTTTTTGGCGTAATCTTACCAACGAGAATGTCACCGGGTTTTACCTCGGCACCAACGCGAATAACACCGTCGTGATTGAGGTCCTTCAACGCTTCCTCACCCACGTTGGGAATGTCCCGCGTAATTTCCTCAGGCCCCAATTTGGTGTCACGAGCAGTAACCTCTTTTTCCTCAACATGAATCGAAGTAAAGATGTCTTCCTTAAGGACTTTTTCACTGATGAGAATGGCATCCTCGAAGTTGTAGCCATGCCAGGGCATAAAAGCCACCAGCACATTGCGGCCGAGGGCCAACTCGCCTTGGTCAGTACAAGCGCCATCAGCAATCACCTGGCCTGCTTTAACCTTGTCACCCCTCCTTACAATGGGTTTTTGGTTAAAACATGTGCCCGCATTTGAACGCATGAACTTTCGAAGATCGTAAACGTATATATCCTTTTTCGGATCGTTTACAGGATTGCGAACAAACTTAGCCGGAAGCTCTCCGTCGGCAGATGTCACAATCCGACGCGAGTCCACAGAGGCAACGATTCCATCGTACTCAGCAAGAGCGACGGTCTTTGAATCCTGAGCGACTTTGGCTTCGATTCCCGTGCCTACATAGGGAGCCTGGGTACGGAGCAAGGGCACTCCCTGCCGTTGCATGTTGGAACCCATCAATGCACGGTTTGCGTCATCGTGCTCAAGGAATGGAATCAACCCGGCGGCAACCGATACCAATTGCTTGGGCGAAACATCCATGTAATGCAGTACTTTTGGATCCGCTTCAAAAAAGTTGTCTCCCTGGCGGGCTGTAACAGCCTCGGTGAAATTTCCTTTGGAATCTACCTTGGAATTGGCCTGTGCAATAATAAGGCCTTCTTCTTCGTCGGCAGTGACATATTTGACTTCATCGGTAACTTTGCCGTTCTTTACGACTCGGTACGGAGTTTCGATAAATCCGAACTCATTGACTCTGGAAAAGATACTCAGGGAATTGATCAAGCCAATGTTCGGTCCTTCAGGAGTCTCAATTGGACAGATACGGCCGTAGTGGGATGGGTGAACATCGCGCACCTCAAATCCCGCTCTTTCCCGATTCAATCCTCCGGGCCCAAGAGCACTCAATCGACGCTTGTGTGTGATCTCGGCCAATGGATTGATTTGGTCCATGAACTGGGACAACTGGCTGCGCGCAAAGAAATCGCGAATAACGGTGCTCAATGCTTTGGGATTAATCAATTTTTGCGGAGTGATCGAATCCACGCTTTGATCGTATAGGGTCATGCGTTCGCGAACCAGGCGCTCCGTGCGGGCAAGCCCGATCCGGCACTGATTGGCGAGAAGCTCTCCCACGGTTCTCACCCGGCGACTGCCCAGATGGTCGATATCGTCCACAAGACCGGCGCCTCTCTTGAGCTTGATGAGGTAGCGAGTTGCTTCGACGATGTCCTCCGCCATGACAATACGCATGTCGAGGTCGGTGCCCAAGGTAAGTTTCTGGTTGATCTTGTAACGGCCAACCCGCCCCAGATCGTATCGTTTCGGATCCTGAAATAGCCTCTTTAAAAGTGCTTTGGCATTCGTCGTTGTGGGCGGTTCTCCCGGTCTTAATCGCTTGTAAATTTCCTTAAGGGCCTCCTCTTCATTCCGGGTAGGGTCTTTCTTGAGTGCACGCACGATAGCACCTTCATCGACTGATGTATCGATAACCCGGATAATGGCTACTTCCGATTCATCGAATTGGCGAATGATCCTCTTGGTCAACGGCTCAAAAGCCCTCGCAAGTATAACCCCTTGGTTCGCATCTATGATATCCTCAACCAAGGTAAAATGACTGACACTTTCCATCGCAAGCGCATCGGATAGGTGTAAATCCTGAATACTGTAGAACATGTCCAGAATCTCCACATCCGAACCATAACCCATAGCCCGCAAAAGTGTGGTGATTAGGAATTTGCGGCGACGGCGGCGGCGATCCAAGAATACATAGAGCAAATCGTTGTTGTCGAACTGCACTTCGAGCCAAGTTCCCCGATCGGGAATGATGCGAAATGAATGCAGCAGCTTACCGCTGGTGTGCGGAGCAGTTTCAAAAGCGATTCCGGGAGAACGGTGAAGCTGGCTTACAACCACCCTTTCAGCACCATTGATGATGAAAGAGCCCCGCTCGGTAATGTGCGGAATTTCTCCCATGTAAATCTCCTCGTCTTTGATCTGATCCTCCTCACGCAAGCGCAGCTTTACATAGAGGGAAATTGAATAAGTTATCCCTTCCCGGATGCACTCCATCTCAGTCATCTTCGAGCCTACTATATTGTAGGAAACATATTCCAGCACTGATTTTCCATCGTAACTTTCGATGGGGAAGATCTCTTTAAAGACAGATTCTAATCCAGTGGGCTTGCGCTTGGAAGGAGAATTGCCTTGCTGGGTAAATTCCCTGAAGGAATCGATTTGGTTTTGAATTAGGTTAGGAGCGGCAATAACCTCCTGAAGTTTACCGAAGTTTTTTCGATCAGACATGTTTTTTACCGGGATGGCGGTGGTAATTTCGTGGGACTAATGGGCCGGGATGGGGCAGTTTGTAAGCACAAAAAGACAGGAGACTTGGCTGAAGAGCCAAGTCTGATCGGTCTTCGAAAAGCAGTTATTAAAGAAAGTCAGTTTATTTGATTTCGACTTTAGCACCTGCAGCTTCGAGCTTCTTTTGAACTTCTTCTGCCTCTTCCTTTGTGACACCTTCCTTGACGGGTTTGGGCGCACTTTCAACGAGGTCTTTCGCTTCTTTCAAGCCAAGTCCGGTGATGGCGCGGACTTCCTTAATTGAAGCAATCTTGTTATCTCCGGGACCGGCGAAGATAACATCGAATTCAGTTTGCTCTTCTGCTGGAGCGTCGTCTCCTCCCCCGCCACCTCCTGGAGCGGCAGCAACCGCTACGGGCGCGGCTGCGCTTACACCCCATTTTTCCTCGAGGTCTTTAACGAGCGTGGCAATTTCGACGACGGATTGGCCGGAAAGCCAATCGATTACTTGATCTTTAGTGATATCAGACATTGTTAACTCCTTGGTTGACTAGTATTTCCGAAAGGAAACGTTTAAGAGAAATCTCCTACTCAACCTTTTGAATTAGTTTATATGGTTTGAATATCCGGATAGGATCCGAAATGCTAAAAAGTTAATTTTTTTCTTCCTGTTCGGCACGTGCTTGCAGTACATTGACGATGCTGGAGGGCACCGCGTTCAAGACAGAGACCATTTTGGTGGCCGGAGTGTTCAAAAGTCCCAATAATTGAGCCTTGAGAGCCTCAATTCCGGGCAGATCGGCAAGAATCTTAATGTCATCCTCCTGAAGCGTCTTGTTGTCGAGCACTCCAACCTTGATATCGTTCTTTTCCTTGGCTTTGCAAAATTTGCGAAGGGCTTTGGCCACACCTGAGGGATCATCTCCACCTACGACTATGGCAGTGGGACCAGCCAGCCATGCTGCAAGCTCAGGTAGTTCCCGGTCTTTAGCGGCCACATCCAGGATGCTATTTTTGACCACATGGAACTCCGCGCCTCGCTTGGAAAGTTCGTCGCGCAGCGCGGTTGTTTCTTCCACGGTAATCCGCTCGTAGTTCGTCAAGAACACGTAATCCGATTTTTCAAGGTGATTGGAGACTTCGTCTACCAAGAATTGTTTTTCAGCTCTCATTTGGAAAATGAATTAGGACTCAATGTCAATGTATTGGGAAGGATCCACGGCCACGCCAGGACTCATGGTTGAGGAGACTGATACATTCACTAAATAACGGCCGCGGAAACTAGTAGGTTTAGCTTTAACCACTTTCTGAATAACCGTTTCAATATTTTCTTTAATTTTATCGGCCTCGAAAGAGCGCTTGCCCACGGGTACTCCTATATTTGCCGTTTTATCCATTTTGTATTCTACTCGACCAGACTTCACCTCGTTAATGGCTTTGGCAATATCGTCAGTGACGGTTCCCGATTTCGGATTAGGCATTAATCCCCGGGGTCCAAGGATACGAGCGATGACCCGCACTTCCTTCATGGCAGCAGGAGTCGCAACAGCCACATCAAATTCCATCCACCCGCCTTGGACCTTGGCAATCAACTCTTTTAGTCCTGCGTAATCGGCTCCGGCGTCGAGCGCAGCTTTTTCATCTTCGGTGAAAACCGCTACGGTCACTTTTTTGCCACTTCCATTGGGCAGAGAGACGGTACCGCGAATCATTTGATCACTTTGCCGCGGATCAACCCCCAGGCGAAAGGAAAGCTCCACTGTTTCGTCGAACTTGGCTTGCGGAAAATCCTGTAAAATAGAAATCGCTTCATCCAGTGAGTAGCGTTTCAGCACATCCACCTTCTCGGAAGCAGTAGTAAATCGTTTACTGTATTTAGGCATAAAAAACTCCTCAATAAATTATCCTTCGACCTCAATGCCCATGCTACGAGCTGTTCCGGCGATGATATTAATTGCGGCATCGTCGTCCCTGGCGTTGAGGTCATTTTGTTTGGTCTTCACGATATCTAGCAGTTGAGCGCGGGTAACCTTGCCCACCTTTTCGCGATTCGGCTCACCCGATCCTTTGGCCAATCCAGCGGCCTTCTTTAACAATACGGCAGCGGGTGGCGACTTAAGAATAAAGGTGAAAGACCGGTCTGCATACACAGTGATAACAACCGGAAGAATGAGCCCCGCCTGATCCTTGGTCTTTGCATTAAACTCTTTACAAAATCCCATTATATTAACACCTGCGGCGCCCAACGCAGGGCCCACAGGAGGTGCAGGATTCGCCGCACCGGCAGGGAGTTGTAAACGTATTGTTCCTGTTATTTTCTTAGCCATTTAGCTTTAGTCGGTATTTTTTTCCACCTGCCAATACTCGAGCTCGACCGGTGTAAAACGACCGAAGATGGAGACTGAAACCTTCAGTTTGCCTTTCTCCGGATCGATTTCGTCAATTTTTCCATTCAGGTTGAGGAAAGGACCATCGGTAATTTTGACCTCCTCGCCTATCTCATGGGCAACCTTTGGCACTTCCTTGCCTTCGGCTTCCTTTACCTGGGAGATAATTCGATCAATTTCTTCTTTTTTGAGCGGACTGGGGTTATCCCCACCTACAAAACCTATGACTCCGGTGGCACCCTTAATAAAATAGTAGGGCTTGTTAAGGAGAATTGAATTCTCATCATAAAGCTTCATCCGCACAAAGACATAACCCGGGTATAATTTGCGGGTCTTACTTGTCTTTTTGCCCTTTTTAACTTCAGAAACTGTTTCGGTGGGCAGAAGAACGTCCAGGAGAAATTCCTCCATTTCTTCCTGTTTCTTATATTTGTCTAAGTACGTTTTCGCCCGGGACTCCTTGTTGGAAAGGGTCTGCAACACATACCATTCGGCGTTGTAATTGGCGGTATCCATCATAACTCCGCTATTTAGCCCCCCACCCAATCTGTGAACAAATTAACAACCTGAAATAGAGAAAAATCTGCGATCCCGATAAATGCGCCCAAAATAAGTACCGCAACGAGCACTACAACAGTCGATTCACGCAGCTCTTTCAAAGAAGGCCACGAAGCCTTCTTAAGCTCAGTGATCATTTCACCCCAAAAGATTCGGATGCTGCGGAATGGATTTTTCATGTTAAATTTATTGGCAGGACAGGAGGGACTCGAACCCCCAACCGACGGTTTTGGAGACCGCTACTCTACCAATTGAGCTACTGTCCTATTAAATTATCAAATTAGACAGGTAAGCCGGGAACCCGTTTTAGCAAGCCCCCGGCCCAGTTGAAAGGGTTTGTAAATTTATTCGATGATTTCGGTGATGCGACCGGCACCAATGGTTCGGCCACCTTCACGGATAGCGAAACGTTGGCCTTTTTCCATAGCGATTGGCTTATTAAGGTTAACGTCCAGGCCGAGGTTATCGCCAGGCATTACCATCTCAACACCATCCGGGAGTTTGACATCACCGGTTACATCAGTGGTTCGGAAATAAAACTGCGGACGGTAACCGTCGAAGAAAGGCGTGTGGCGGCCACCTTCGTCCTTACTCAGAACATAGATTTCAGCCTTACCCTTCGTGTGGGGATTAATAGATCCCGGGGCAGCGAGAACTTGACCCCGCTGAACGGCAGTCTTATCAACACCGCGGAGAAGAACACCCACGTTATCCCCTGCTTGACCTTGGTCGAGGAGCTTACGGAACATCTCCACGCCGGTAACCACGGTGGACTGAGTTTCCTTCAATCCGACAATCTCAATGGTGTCACCCACTTTGACGATGCCGCGCTCGATACGACCGGTTACAACCGTGCCACGTCCTGTGATGGAGAATACATCCTCGATGGACATAAGGAAAGGCTGATCGATATCTCGAACGGGCTCCGGAATGTCGCTGTCGACAGCATCCAACAGTTGCTGGATTGCATCTAAACCTTCCTGCTTACCGTCCATAGCGGCCGTAGCTGAGCCACGAATAACAGAAATGCCATCCCCGTCGAATTCGTACTTGGAAAGCAACTCACGCACTTCCATGTCCACGAGTTCAAGAAGCTCCTCGTCATCAATCAGGTCGACTTTGTTTAGGAAAACCACAATATTCGGCACGCCGACCTGACGGGCCAAAAGGATGTGCTCACGAGTCTGCGGCATGGGTCCGTCGGCAGCACTAACAACAAGAATAGCGCCATCCATTTGGGCGGCACCGGTGATCATGTTTTTAACGAAGTCGGCGTGTCCTGGGCAGTCGACGTGTGCATAGTGCCGGTTTTCTGACTCGTATTCAACGTGAGCGACAGCAATCGTAACAATTTTGGATTCATCCCGCACGGTACCGCCTTTGGCGATGTCTGCGTATGACTTAAATTCAGCGAGGTCTTTGTCAGACTGAACTTTTAAGATAGCTGTTGTCAGAGTCGTTTTACCGTGGTCAACGTGACCGATGGTTCCGACATTTACGTGCGGTTTGGTTCTTTCGAAGGTTCCCTTAGCCATGGGCGGTGTTCGATAAAGGTTTGATTAATAGTGATATAGACTTTGATTCTGCTCTTGAATGGAGCCCTCGAGCGGATTTGAACCGCCGACCTCGTCCTTACCAAGGACGCGCTCTACCGACTGAGCTACAAGGGCACACATCTACAGTAGAATTGTGTGAACAAAATAAAGGCGGGAAAATGGCAAAAAGCAAAATAGGTCGTCAACCCTAATCTTGCCTTTTTTCCTGTCTCTGCTACAGGCCGATTTTCAAGTGAAAATAACCACTGTTCCCCAGTAGCTTGGGATGCACCTTATCAAGTATAAATCGGCGAAGATAGTTGTCGGTCGAAACGCTGCCGCTCGACCAAATCAGCAAGGGCTCTCCGGCCACGCCCAAGTCTGTGTGCAAGATCGAAAACTCGGCTGGGTTGAGCGGGAAATCCACCTCGTCCCCGTCATCAAGCTGAATAAAGGTCTTCAAAACGGCAGACCCTTCAGAATCTCGCGCTTCCACAAAGAGACCGGAATCAATTTCAATAGATGCATCGGCAGCCTCGACACCAAATTCGGAAACGAAATCCCTTGATACGGATTCCAACAATTGAAGCGGGTCACCAAAACGGCCTTCGGGTCTGGTTTCCATGATTAGCAGCGAGTCGCTCCACCGGATATCCGGCGGGAATCCAGCTGCTAATTCCACTTCAGGCTCCCAGATGCTGGCATCCGTTTTGATAGGCCCGGAAAAATTACGTGTGGTTGGCAGAAAAATAGGCTCGGAATCGAACAAGTAGGCCCGAGCCTTCAATTCGTCACTTTCCAGGGGCAAGGAATCGGGTTGGTAGAATACAAATCCCCTTTGGGACGAAATCTGGTCAGGCTCATCAAACCGAAAGTTAAAAAAATAAAAGCCGCCTCCGTGTGCCAGAAGTGCGACAACTAAAAAGAAAAAGACCCAGCGTTTGTAGCTGGGATGTTTGGCAGAATTTTCCGTGGAGCTCATTGGAAAGTCGGTAAATCGATAACCTCTTTCTCGCCGGCCACATGTACTTTTGAAAACCCGGCCTTCTTGGCCTCACCGCAAATTTTGAAAAAAGTTTCCGTTTGTATTCCGGGACCAAGCCTTATCAGCAATGCGACATCCTTCGAACCATCGAGATAGACTCTGGCCTTGCCGGCAAACTGTGAAAGCTTCAGGTTTTGCCCTTCAAACAGAAGCATGTTGTCTCTTTTTACAGTCAACACTGCAGCCACATCGATACCTCTGATGAGGTTCTCGGTCAGCTCGAGGTCTACCTCCACTCCATGAGGAAGTACAAAGGGGGAGCCAAACAACCCGAAAAATACAATGATGATGAGGATATCCATGATCGGGACGACCTCAAGATTCCTCTCCGGATTAGTGCGAATAAAACGCTCCAGTCTTAGGGGCTGGCTAAACATGGTTACGAAATATCCACTTCCATTTGAGGAGTTTTTCCTTCATCGCGCAAATCTCTTACGATAAACTTCAGCATTTCATTTCCAGTCCACTCCATATCACGAACCAGGGCGCGGACCCTCCCATGCAAGAAATGAAACCCAAGGTAGGTCAATATGGCAATTGCCAGGCCTGAGGCGGTGGTGATGAGCGATTGCCACATTCCATTGGACAATACAGTAGCGTCCGAATAGTTGCCGGACAATTCCATATTATAAAAGGTTTGTGCCAATCCAAGAACCGTTCCCAGCAACCCGACTAAAGGGGCCGATTTTGCCAAGGCGGCCAAAGTGCCAAGGCGCTTTTCCAGTACCGGTATCTCCACCAGAGCCGCTTCCTGAATTTCGTAGCGAATTTTTTTCTCGTCCTCACCGAAATGAAGCAGACTGGCCTTTACCAGGCTGGGGACCGGGCCAGGTGTCTCTTCACAAAGAGTCAGTGCTTCGACCAACCGTTGTTTACGCACAATGTTTTTTATGCCGGTGACAAATTCAGAGGACCGGATTTGTCCACGATGCAGGAAGAGTACTCGCTCTATAAAAATGAGGACCCCGATCAGACTCATGAGCAGGAGCAACCACATAATTGGTCCGCCTTTTTCGATTAAACTGAGATCAAAGTTAGGCATGTTTAATCTTTTTTCTGAGCCAAGCGACTCAATTTACCCTCCGCAAGATTTTTGAAAGGCAACCCTCGGCTTGGGATCAGCGAATAAATTTTCCGGGCCGACTCAACATCTCCTTGCACCTCTAGAGTGTCCCCCAGAGCCATGACAATTCGTGACATCCAGTAACGGCCAGTAGAACCCAACTGTTCGGACTGATCGTTTTCGATCAGGAACTGATCAATGGCCAACCAATAAATTTCCATAACCCGTTCCGGATTGTTTCTGCGCTCGTAAGACAACGCCCATTTGTAGTTTGCCTCGACTCGCAAATCGATGGGCAGTTCTGGCAATTCGGCCAACCGTTCAAACCGGCCGATAGCCTGATCAATCCGCGCCTGCGATGTGTCGGTTTGAGCAAGGATACACTCAGCTTGAGCCATCTCTACGATCGGTCTTTCCTTGTGTTGCGGGAATCGGGCCAGCAACTGCTCAAAGACTACCTCGGCCCCGCCAAAATTGTTAAAATCCCGAAGCAGGTTCCCTTGATTCAAACGCCCGTAAAAGACCAATGGATGTTCTGGATAATTGTCCGCCAACCGGTTCAAAATCAAATTGGCTTCTCTTTGGGTCGCCTCCGTTCCCCGTGTCAAGGCATGCAAGGCAGCCTCATACAGAGCCACCGGTGCGAGTTCGCTGGTTGGATAGGATTCTGCCAATTCGATCAGGCGCCGTTGCGCATCGACGATTCTGGTTTCGGAAGCGTAATGCCGGGCCTCAACCAAATAGCTTTGGGCAGCCGCCCGGGTACTAGGATAATCTTGGCGAACGTTTTCCAATAGTTCCAAGCCTTCTTCCTGCCGACCCGAAAATATAAGCGCCTGACCTTCGTCCACCTGAGCCAAACTTGCTATCTGGATTCCCATTGTAGGATTCAAGCGCCCCTTAGCCCCGGTCAGCGCGTTGCGCACTTCACCAGCTAGCACAGGAGTGGCATCGTAGTTACCGGTCTTCAAAGAAAGCTGGCACCGAAACCAAAGCAATCGAACCCAAAGCTCCAACGGCAATATTTCTTTGGCATCCCGGGTTAACCACTCGTTCAATAAAGTATAGGCACCTGCCTCCTTTCCCGAACGTTGCATAGCCGTCAACAGATTCCACAATGCCCTCCATTTTTGGACGGGATCGATGGAAGAGTCTTCCTTATGTGCTTCCATATGCGATCGCGCGGCATCCAAATCTCCAGTCCCAATTTCAGCCAGGACCCATTGAAAGAGCACCATACCCGGATCGAGTGCTTCCTGCCTGATTGCGATCCCATAGGATTCCGCTGCATTAGCATAGTCACCGGCCTGGAAAAAACAATCAGCTATCAGAAGCTGGATCCGGTTTCTTTCCAGCGGATCGGCCAATAAGTCACCAAGTTCAATCAACAACCCAGAAGCCGTCCGGAATCGCTGCCGCTGAAAAGCGATCAAAACCAGAAGCCTCAAGGTTGATTCTTGTAATTGGATATCGGGTTCATTTTCCATGAGCTTTTGGCATTCCGCCTCGGAAGTTTCATAATCCTTGGTCCGGTAAAGCAACTGTCCGCGATTGTAGAGAATCTGATTAACGAGTTCATTGGGCAATTGCGTTTGGTCGAGTCCGCTGGTGAATTCCAGGAATTCCATGATGCCGGGCCCCGAATAAGCGACAGTCACCAGTTCCTGTAAAGCTTTGAGTCGAAGGTCAATTCTAATCCCTTCGGAAAGCAGTGTTTGAAAAGCCCCCTTTCCTTGGAGTGTATTGGCACCTGAAAGGATGCCGTTAAGCAAAAGGAGTTCGTCCCGGATATCATAATCAGCCTTCAAGATCCGGGGCAATGTTTTCTCAATAGCTAAAACGGCCTCTTCAATGCTGCCTAATGCATAAAGCCCGATGACATATTCCTTAACAAACTGGAACCCGATTCGTTTGCCTTCGCGAATTGCAATTTCAGAATCCGCAATCAGCCGATTGATTTCGCCCTGGCTGATTGAACCATTTTCAATAAGGAGCGTTCTATAAATTATAAGATCCAACTGAGCACGCTGTTCCGGGGAAACAGCATGGACTCTGGCCTTATGCAGGAAGGAATCTTCATATTCCGGATCCCTGGAAGATGAATCGAGTAATCCGCGAATTAAGTAATACCATGGTAATTCGTTAGAATGCAGCTCGGCTTCAACCACTCGGTCGGCAACCCGCTCTGCAACTGGCCTGTCACCGGCAAAAAAACTGACCATGGAACGCCGTAAAAAATACTTCGATTCTTGAGGGCCAGAAAATTGATTTAGGGCATCATCCGCCGCACCAATCTCGCCAAGTGCAATCAATGCGGTAATGCGGCTTAATTGAATTTCGTGGGTTCGGACATCCTGAAAATCCGCGGTCGATAGCAACCGATCATAAAGTCCAACTGCGATGGAAGCGAGTCCGGCCCTGAGCGCATTGTCGGCACCTACTTTTTGCCAAAGTTGTCTTCGAAAATGTTGTTCTGAGATTTGCGTTTCCCCTTCGGCAAGTGGGACCGGCGTCAACACTGGTTCTTCAACTTGGC
>CEUS01041535.1_pt1 | contig 22405 bp, 18 predicted proteins | sample 427031 | NCBI WGS metagenome assembly CEUS01 (sample SAMEA2622837, study PRJEB7988) | marine metagenome | biome: marine biome (ENVO:00000447); feature: marine epipelagic mixed layer (ENVO:xxxxxxxxx); material: "saline water (ENVO:00002010), including plankton (ENVO:xxxxxxxx)" | depth 140 m | reverse complement strand
GACCTTGCCCAGAGGGTCATGGAAGATTTGGTCGAATATGGAAAAGTACGCAGAGCATGGTTGGGTGTAGCTATGACCGGTGTTGACGCTGTGTCCGCCGAAAGCTATGGCTTACCTACTGTTTCTGGAGTTGAGGTGACAATGATCACCAAAGGAGGACCAGCTGAAGATTATGGGATCATGCCCTATGACGTTATCGTAGCTATTGATGATCAACCCATAGGCCGAACTGGCCAACTGCAACAGAGCATAGCACGAAAGCGACCAGGAGATAGTATCGATGTTACGGTATACCGTAACCGTAAACGTCTAACCATCAATATTCGCCTAGGTGAGGCTCCCTTAAGCAGTGAAGTATCAACAGCATCACTATCCCCAGTAGAAGACGAAGAACGTATGGATCAGAAACTTGGTCTACGCATCGAGAATATGACCCGTGAATTCGCAGCGGAATATGGATACCAAGAGATTCAAGGTGCCGTCATAACAAATGTCCAAGTTAACGGTCCTGCAGGACGGAGAGGATTACTTCCTGGCTATAAAGTCCTCGAGATAAATAGACAACTTGTAGAAGATGCGGACGATGCCCAACTTATAATGGCCAAAGTGAACTCAGGAGAAATAGTAACTCTTCGTGTGCAAAGTTCTAACAGTCAACCGCAGGTTTTCCATATTCGTATTCCTGACTGATTTAACAAATTAAAAGCACAAATTCCCACAATCCTTAGTGCCATCTTAAACTTACCCTAAAAATCCCATCTGTTGATGGTGTTTTCAGGCTCGGTTATCTTTTTTGTCCAGTATAATTTTGGATTATTGGCGAAATTACTGGCGAAAGTGGCGGAACTGGTAGACGCGCAGGATTTAGGATCCTGTGGCTTTTTGCCGTGGGGGTTCGAGTCCCCCCTTTCGCATATATATATAAGTATGTGAAAACTATTCTTTCAAAAGCTGACCCTAAATGGATATCGACGGAACACAACTTAAAATCTCCGTAGTAGAAGGAGAGCGCTGGCGTCGTACAATGAACATTACTGTGCCAGTTGGAATGGTTAAAGCTGAAAGACTTCGTACTAAAGGAGAACTCGGCTCACGGTTAAAAATCCCTGGCTTTCGCAAGGGACGAGTGCCAGAAAACGTCGTAGAACAACGATATGGAGCTGCCTTAAATCAAAAGACACTAGATAAGCTGATCGAGATTTCATACCAGGAGGCACTCCGCCAAAACGGACTAAACCCGATCTCTGGGGGTGAAGTGGACAATGTCCATTACAAACCAGATGAAGATCTTAAATTTTCAATCTCATTCGATGTCAAACCCGAAATTGAGATTTCCCGAATCGGTGGTTTTCGAATTGAACGTCCTGCTATCGATAATCTCGATGATAAGATACAAGACGTCCTGAAACGCCTGCAGGAACAAAGCGGTACATGGAAAGATTCGGAAAATAATAACCCAAAAGACGGCAATCTAGTAAATGTTGATATAGAAAAGATTGGCGATGACAACAATGAAGAAACACACCCATATGAATTTGTACTCGGAAAAGGAGAAGCTATTCCAGACATTGAAGAGGCCATAAAGTCTCTAGATACTGGAACACACGGAGAGTTTGTGGTCAAATTCCCAGAGGATTTTCCGAAGGAAGAACGACAAGGCACAGAAGAACATTTGCGTATTCACCTGAATTCAATTCAAAACCTAGAGCTTCCGGATATAAACGAAGATTTTGCTCGTAAAATAGGAGATTTCGAGGGATTGGATGACCTTTCAGAAAAGATCAGGTCTGACCTCCAGAGCGAGGCTGAAAATCAGGCTGAAAGTGTAGTGCGGAGCAAACTTCTTGACTCAATACTTGAAGCAAATCCCTTTACTGTACCAGCATCTATGGTCGACCGTTATATAGAATCACTGATCGGAACTACAGAGGAAAAATCTCCTGATAAGTGGCAAGAAGAAGCAATAGAAAAAATAAGACCTCAAGCCGAACTAACAGTAAAGCGTATCTTAGTGGTCGACACGTTATCCGATATTCAAGGACTCCACGCAACCGAAGAAGATATCAATTATCGCATCGATGAGATTGCAGAAAAAAGTGGAGAGAACAGAGCTAAGGTCTATGCCAATATTGAAAAAAATGAGAGGATGAGAGCACTGGGGAGAGAGATCACTGAACAAAAGGTGTTCGAATTCTTAAAAGAACAATCAGAGATTATAGATAACTGAGTATACAGAGAATGGAGTAAGTATAGCCAATGCCAATCTATCCACCATATGTGATCGAGAGAACTAATCGCGGAGAGCGTAGCTATGACATTTTTAGCCGCCTCCTAATGGACCGCATTATCTTTCTTGGTACACCAATCGACGACAACGTAGCCAATATCATCGTTGCCCAACTTTTATTTCTGGATGCTGAAGATCCAGAACGAGAGATATATCTTTATGTGAATTCACCTGGGGGTGGTATATACGCAGGATTGGCTATTTACGACACAATACAACATATGCGTGCACCAGTCTCTACGTTTGCAGTTGGCATCGCAGCATCTATGGCGGCAGTATTGGTAGCTTCGGGGGAAAAAGGGAAACGCAGTGCTCTCCCTAACTCTCGCTTTATGATACATCAGCCTTCTGGGGGATCTCATGGCACAGCAGCTGACATTGAGATAGCTGCCAAAGAGATTCTATACACCAGACAACAGCTTAATCAGATACTATACAAACATACTGGACAACCTATAGAACGTATCGAAGATGATGTTGATCGAGATCGCTTTATGAGTCCAGAAGAAGCAGTAGAGTACGGATTGATTGACCGGATTCTTGAAGGCCCCATTACGAATACGAACAATTCTCGTCCCAAAGACTCTCATACAAAGGTTGATGACACAGATAAGACAGACGAAGATTAGAACAACCCAATACTAAAAAGGAAATCAAGATGTCTAGTGAAGATCAGCTACGTTGTAATTTCTGTGGAAAGTCTAAGGAGAGCGTAAAGAAGTTTATCTCCGGACCGTCTGTCTACATTTGTAATGAGTGTATATCACTATGTAACGAAATATTAGCAGAAGAAGAAGAAAGAGAAACCGCAGAAAATTTAGTCCCTACTCTAAAACCACAAGAAATCAAAGAAATACTAGATCAATATGTAATCGGCCAAGAACTTGCCAAACGCGCTCTATCAGTAGCTGTCTACAACCACTATAAGAGAGTTAATAATCAGGGTGTTATCAAAGAAGTAGAAATTGACAAATCAAACATCCTTTTCATAGGACCAACAGGAGTAGGCAAAACTCTGCTCGCCCAAACTCTCGCACGGATCTTAAATGTACCTTTTACTATCGCTGATGCCACAACCCTTACAGAAGCTGGATATGTGGGCGAAGACGTTGAAAATATACTATTCCGACTTCTACAATCTGCTAATTTCAATGTAAATGAGTGTGAGCGTGGAATAGTTTACATAGATGAAATGGACAAAATTGCTCGCAAATCTGAAAATCCTTCGATTACAAGAGATGTGTCTGGCGAAGGTGTGCAACAAGCACTGCTCAAGATTTTAGAAGGTACGATAGCATCAGTGCCACCTCAGGGCGGCCGCAAGCATCCACAGCAGGAATACATACAGATAGACACGCGTAAAATCCTTTTTATCTGCGGAGGTGCATTCGACGGCTTAGAAGAAATAGTAGAAAGACGCCTCGGCAAGAGACGTATCGGCTTCGGAGAGAAATCATCTGGGGATAAACAAAAAGAAATTCTCCGCCACTTAGAACCTGAAGATCTCCAGAGGTTTGGACTAATACCTGAACTAGTAGGGCGACTTCCAGTAACAGTACACCTGAATGACTTGGACGAAGAATCCCTTATAAGAATACTCATAGAGCCTAAGAATTCTCTTGTAAAACAGTACGAAAAAATGTTCGAACTGGAAAACGTAGGACTTACTTTCGACAAAAATGCACTTCGTAGAATAGCTATTAAAACTATGGACCGTGGAACTGGTGCACGCGGACTACGCTCAGTAATCGAAAACTTCATGCGTGACATAATGTTCGAAATTCCATCTCGTTCAGATATACGAGAGGTCGTGATCACGCCCGATTCAGTAGATCAAAAAGTGCCACCTCTTTTCTTGCTATCTCCTGAAGAAGAAAAAAAAGAAGCCTGATAGATAATAATATTCTAGTAGGGTAACCCTTCCCCACATGTGTTTCTAGGACTAGGATAGCAGACAAGCATCAAATATTGAGTCTGTAATACCTAAATAATCTATAATGCAAAGAGTCTAATGCCCACGTTAATAAGGGTTGACCAAAATTACAAAATTCCAGAACAAATCCCCGTAGTAGCTTTAAGGGATTTAGTATTCTTTCCCTATATGGTTCTACCTCTACTTATTGGCCGTCCCAAATCTTTAGCTGCTTTGGAGGATGCCGAATCTGGTGATGGTTATATGCTTCTACTATCCCAAAAAGATGTCCAGGTGGAGGATCCAACATGGAAAGACATATATAGTGTTGGTACAATTACAAAAGTCCTCCAAATATCTAGAATTCACGAGGAAAATACACGTGTAGTACTCGAAGGCATCGGTCGAGTTAAAGTAGATAAATTCCTGTCATCCGAACCTAGCCTCAAAGCATTAATTGAACCTTTTGTGCCCGAAGAAAGAGATACAAATAAAGAATCTAAAAAGAGTGAAACACTAGTTCGAAGCGTTGTAAGATTATTCAATCAGTATGTACAGCTCAGCGATCGCCTTCCAGATGAACTGCTAGGATCTATATCGATGGAAGGAGATCGGATTCGCATGGCACATATGATATCCGGACACATTCTCATTCCTCCAAGTGAGAAGCAGGAACTACTCGAGGCACCCAATTTCACAACTTATTTCGAACTCATCAAAGAAATTTTAATCCGTGAGCTAGAGATCCTACGCATTGAAGACAATCTCGATGCTCAGATTCAAATGCAAATGGATTCAGATCACCGTCAGTCATACCTACAAGCACAAATGAAGGCTATTCAGGATGAGTTGGGATCAAGTAGCAGTGACGAATGGTCAGACCTATCTACTAAGCTAGTTTCGACTAAACTGCCACAACATGTTCAAGAGCGTGCTGAAAGTGACTTACGCCGACTGAAAAAAATGAACCCCGTATCTCCCGAAGCATCTGTAATTAGAACATATCTCGATTGGATCCTAGGGCTTCCGTGGAACGAACGGAGAGAAGATAATCTTGATGTTGAACATGCAGCTGGGGTTCTAGATCATGCTCATCACGGCCTTAACGAAGTCAAGGAACGCATATTAGATCACATTGCTGTCCTATCACTCGTGGACGAGCTAAAGGGACCGATTCTCTGCTTAGTAGGGCCTCCAGGAGTTGGTAAAACTTCACTTGGAAACAGTATAGCCAAAGCACTGGGAAGGGAGTTCATACGTATAAGTTTAGGCGGTGTTCGTGACGAGGCAGAGATTAGGGGTCATCGACGTACGTACGTTGGAGCACTCCCCGGTAGAATTATCCAAGGCATGAAACGCAGTGGCACAGTAAACCCGGTTTTTATGCTGGATGAAGTAGATAAATTAGCTCATGATTTTCACGGAGACCCTGGTGCTGCCTTACTTGAAGTTCTCGATCCAGAACAGAATAAAAATTTCACAGATAACTATCTAGAACTGGAATATGACCTTTCCGATGTATTCTTTGTGGCGACAGCTAACACAATATCCGGGATTCCAAACCCACTTCGTGACCGTATGGAGATTATTCGTCTGCCAGGTTATCTAGATACAGAGAAACTGGCTATCGGCCTACGTTTTATCTGGCCTCATCAGGCAAGACGTCATGGACTGGATCCTGAAAAAATATCACTCACAAAAGAAGCTATTAAAGAGATAATAACCCTGTTTACCCGTGAAGCAGGTGTGAGAGAATTAGATCGTCGTATATCTCATGTTGCTCGGAAACTGGCTCGCAGGCAATCCCATAGAAATATGGTAATAGATAAATCTATAGAAATTTGCACAGGTGACCTCAAAGAACTTTTAGGACCACCCCGTTATCTGGCCCGTAACAAAGAAGGTGAAGAGAAAAGCTATGGAATTGCAAACGGACTAGCTTGGACTGAAGCCGGAGGTGAAGTATTAGACGTGGAAGTAGCTGTCATTCCTGGAAGCGGTCAAATACAGCTTACAGGAACCTTAGGTGACATTATGAAAGAATCTGCATTCGCTGCAGTCACTTATGCTCGTTCTAGAGCAACCCGGATAGGATTGAATCCTAATTTTCACAAAGACGTGGACATACATATACACATACCCGAAGGAGCTACTCCTAAAGATGGTCCTTCTGCCGGCATAACTATCGCCACTGCATTGATATCTGCTCTCACCGGAAGTTTTTCACACAGTGATATTGCCATGACCGGAGAAATCACATTACGAGGACGGATCCTGCCCGTGGGTGGAATCAAGGAGAAAGTTGTAGCTGCACTACGTGAAGGACTTAAAAAAGTTATTTTGCCATCTGGGAATTTAGTCGAAATTGAAACATTGCCTGATGAGATTATTAATAGTATAGAATTCGTTGCCGTAAAAACGATGGATGAGGTTCTTATCGAAGCCCTGTCTCCACTTCCAGAATTCTCTATAGGTCTTATGGATAACGAAGAGGCCCTGCGTACTCAACTCTCACAGTAATATGAAGATCAGCACAGTAGATTTCGCGAAGAGCCTTTACACACAAGGAGAAAATGTCCCCAGTGATTTTCCACAGGTAGCATTCTCTGGAAGATCCAACGTTGGGAAATCTTCGCTGATAAACGTCCTCCTCCAACGAACACGAAAGAAGTTGGCTCGTGTATCATCAACACCAGGCAAAACACAATCTCTGAATTTTTATCTAGTTAACAACCACTTCTTTCTAGTTGATCTCCCAGGATTTGGTTACGCAAAAATATCTGTAAGCATTAGGGATTCTTGGAAGATTATGATCGAACAATATCTACAAGAGGAACAGATGTTAAGAGGTGTAGTCCATTTAGTAGACGCACGCCATGATCCAACAATGATGGATCAACAAATGATTTCTTTTCTGGCCACATTGAACCTGCCAACATTAGTGGTATTGACCAAGATAGATAAACTAAAAAAAACACAGCGATCGAATGTAATCACAACAGCGATTAACGACCTGCGTCTGGATGAAGATCAATTGCTTTTGTTCTCATCTAAAACTGGTGAGGGAAGAACTGAGTTGCTTGATGCACTGGAGGTTCTTGTAGGATCTAAAAATTCATACTCAAGTTCTGGGTAAAACATATTAGTTGCTCTTCTTAAACTAATGATCTATAAAATCATTAGTTTTCATCGATCCCAAATTTCTTGATCTTACGGTATAGAGTACGCTCGCCAATGGCGAGCAACTCTGCCGCTTTACGCCGATTTCCTCCTACTTTAGCCAGCGCCATAGAGATTGCTTCTCTTTCAAGGTCATCCATGGTCATTCCTGATTCATAAATAACCGAACTAGGTTGAATCACTTCTGAATCTTCAATATCGCGCGAAATCTCTGAATATGACTTATCTGTTCCTTCTGCTACCCATTCGTCTCCTAAAGATTTGTCTCGATGTCTTACCTTAATCTCCAGATTTTCATCATCCACAGAGTAATTTTCAGTAGTAGATGAAATGACTGCATTTTTATCCCTATATAAGTCAAACTCCTTCCTAAGGTCATCTACATCCATACGAAGATCGACAAGGGTACGAAAAATGAACTCCAGCTCAGGTCTCAACCCTGGCCCAGTAGTAATATCAGTAGACTGAGAGCTTCCCTGATCAATGGGTATTAGTGCACCTAAACTCTTATCTATACTGCGAATTTCCTTAGGAATATCTTTGGGTAGAACTTCTCGGCCAGGAGCTAGGACTACCATACTCTCTATAAGGTTGTGAAGCTCACGAATGTTTCCAGGCCAATGATATTCCTGTAATATCTTCATCGCCTCTGAAGAAATGCCTTCGAACGTACGATCCAGACGAGCACAGGCATCCTCAATAAAAGTTTCGACCAGAATAGGTATGTCTTCCCAGCGTTGTCGAAGCGGAGGGAGTTCAATATGGAGAACGTTTAACCGATAGTATAAATCTTTCCTGAACTGGCCTACAGATACTAGTTGCTTCAAATTTTGATTTGTAGCTGCAACTATACGAACATCAACATTAATAACAGATTCCCCACCAACTTTATGAAACTCTTTCTGTTCCAGAACACGAAGGATTTTGGTCTGGGTGGTCAGGGGCATCTCACCAATCTCATCTAGAAATATCGTACCACCATTTGCAAGCTCAAAGAGGCCTTGCCTAGAATCAATCGCTCCGGTGAAAGACCCTTTTTCGTGACCGAAAAGTTCACTCTCTAATAACGTATCAGAAAGAGCAGCCACATTAACAGGTATAAACGGTTGATGCCTTCTAGGAGAGAGATGATGGATGCCTCGGGCAATTAGTTCTTTGCCCGTACCAGACTCTCCTGTAACAAGGACAGTAGAACTTACTGGTGCAAATTGAACTACTCTTTCCAACGCTTCCTTCATAGCATCTGTCTCACCCACAATACCGGCCATGGCTTGCAGGTTCCGACGCTCGATAACTGAACGAGCCACAAAAACCAATTCATCAGCTCTAGTATCTGGTGTGAACACCTCTGTATACTCACTGGAAAAACTGGATATAGATTCGACATCCTCAGTGATAGCAAAAACAGGTGCTTGGGACAAAACACGAGCTTGCTCACTAAGATCGTAGGCAGAACGAGAATCAGATTGAGCAGTGATTATTAGAAGTTGTATTGGCACTTCACTGCTTACATCTTCTCCCGGGGTCACTAGATCAACCGTATATCCAGATTCCTCTAAGACAGTTCGTATTTCTCCTGCACGCCCTAAGTCATGGGTTGATACTAAAACCCTACCTTGGATATCAGAACTCATCTTTAGTCTGCCAATTTATGATGTACAGTATTGCCTTTTATAAGATCAACCACGTGTGACAAGATCCCCTCCAGAACTTTTAGGCCGTCCCGGACACCCCCAGGGCTTCCAGGGAGATTAGCCACAAAAGTTTTCCCTCGTGAACCAGCGAGTCCCCGTGAAAGCACGGCACTGGGAACCTCTGGAAGGCCATTTCGTCGCATAGCTTCAGCCAATCCTGGTGCTTCTTTATCAAGCACAATCCTAGTCGCCTCAGGAGTAACGTCTCTAGGTGAAAATCCAGTGCCACCAGTTGTTAGCACCACATCAACCTCTCCAGAGTCAACCCATGTCACAAGCTGAGACACGATTTCTTGGATCTCATCGGCAACAATTATTCGATCTACAATTTCATAACTGAGTCTTACGCACCATTTTGCAATAATATCTCCACTCTTATCATCACGTTCGCCTTTGAAACAACCATCACTAACAGTCAAAATAGCTATTCTCATAACCTTGATTCCACATCGCTCAGCGACGTACTGACCCTCCCTTATAGAAAGGCAAGCTCTGCACAACACCCGAAATCACTTTATTCCTCACCCGGATTCCAAGATTAGTACCCGGTATAGATAAATTGCTAGGCACATAACCCATTGCAATGCCATAACCTAAAGTAGGGCTTAAAGTACCACTCGTGAGTTTTCCAACTTCTTCATTATTGTGCACAATAGGATATCCAGGACGTGGAAAGCCACGTTCTGTGAGTTTTATCCCTACCAGCTGACAGGACACACCATCTTTAGTCTGTCTGACAAGAACATCCCGGCCTAAAAAATCTTTTTTGTCCAGCTTAACTAACCAACCTAAACAGGACTCTAGTGGAGTGTGATCAGTATCCAGATCATTACCATAGAGGGCGAACCCCATCTCTAGACGTAGAGAGTCACGAGCCCCGAGACCAGCAGGTCGGATACCTATATTTTCCCCAACTTCTAAGAGCTTATTCCACATTGCAACAGCATCGCTTGACGCTACATATATTTCAAACCCATCTTCACCAGTGTATCCAGTACGACTAATGATTACTGAATGACCTCCGACATATCCTTCAATGAAACGATAGTACCTTAGTTCATCAATTCTTACATCTGTTAATGAGACAATGATTTCATGAGATCTAGGACCTTGGAGTGCAATAAGAGCAATATCCTCAGATTGATCTTCAAGCTTCAATTCCAAGCCATCAGCATTACGATTCAGCCAATCCCAATCCTCATATCTACGCGAAGCATTTACAACAAGCATGTATTGATCTCTCATACGATATATGAGGAAGTCATCGATAATCCCGCCATTCTCAAGGCAAAGTGCGGTATATTGGCATTGGCCTACCTCTAGGTTTGACGCATCGTTAACACTAACCTTTTGTATAAAATCCAAAGCTTGAGGACCCCAAGCCTTAAATTCTCCCATATGTGATGCATCAAATAGTCCGGCTGCCATGCGCACAGCTTCATGCTCAACTATGATCCCGTCCTTATAGTGAACAGGCATCTCGTATCCTGCAAAAGGAACCATCTTACCACCAAGTGCAATGTGCTCATGGTACAGTGGCGTCCGCTTCAGAGTATCTTCCATTTTAACTAGGATCCGAATTTCTGAAATCGTTAAATCGTTAATATGAGACTACGAATAACCTGTTAGAATAATTAATTATTAGAAAAAATAAGGTATCACAAGGAATATACCCTGGGTAGAGTTTCCAGCCATTATGGCAGTCTAGCACAACTACCTAGAAAAATAAAATCAATCCAATATAGTTTTTAACAACAAACAATTAGGATCGTGGATGAGCTTCACGATATACCTTAAGAAGCCTTTCCTTGGAAGTGTGAGTGTACAATTGAGTGGTGGACAAAGATTCGTGGCCAAGTAACTCTTTTACAGCCATCAAATCAGCTCCAGCATCTAAAAGATGAGTGGCAAAACTGTGACGGATTGAGTGTACACTCAATCCATCTCCAATAGCTGCATCGTTCAGAAGACTCCTTACAACCTTCTGGATAGATCGTCTTGAGAGCCTCTGACCCTTGGGATTAAGAAAGAGAGCTTCCTCATATAGGGATCTGGATTTCTCGGCAACCTCTTTACGAAAAGGAAAGTACCGATCCAAAGCTCGATCCGCCGCACTCGTTAGAGGAATAATACGTTCCTTTTTCCCTTTGCCCATAACTTTGAGTTGGTTCCTTGAAGAGTCGACATCGAGGACATTCAAACCATGGATTTCTGCTAACCTTATACCACTTCCATATAGGAGTTCAAGGATTGCTAGATTCCTTGTACCATGATGTGTTTGTTCGGCCGCTTTTTTCTCTGCCACTGTAAAAACAGGCATTAAATCAGATTTGCTGACGTGTCCAGGAAGTTTCTTGTCAAGTTTAGGAGTATGAAGAGTTCGGGTAGGATCCACACTAATCTGCTCTTCAAGATTAAGAAAGCGATAGAAAGTTCTTACAGCAGAAAGTTTTCTTGCCACTGTACGCCTTCCAAGACCCTTGCGTCCACACCATCCCATAAAACCACGCAAATCTAGGCGGTCTATCCCAGACCAATGCCATTTACGTCCACCAATATGTTCGTCCAAAAATGTAATAAGATCGGTAATATCTTTTTGATAGGATATCACAGTACGTGGAGAGAGATTACGTTCGTGCTCAAGATAGCGGAGGAATTTCATGACGTTTTGATCCATCTTAGCACTCAAATGTCTTATCACCCTATGGACATTTCAATAGAAGAATATGATCGGCCCGCTATACCGTTAGACTTCATCCAATTTTCAAAATCCAAAGTAGCTCTCTCAGCTAACATCTCCCGCTTCTGATTCTTGTTTTTTACAGGCTTGTCCAGAGGATCGACCAATCCCCAATTAGAGTTCATAGGCTGAAAACTTGAAGGGTCACTATCTCTAAGGTATCTATACAAACCCCCTATCATAGTTGTAGGGGGAGGAATTACATCTTTTTTACCCGAAAGCAACCTAGTGATATTGATACCTGCTAGTATACCACTTGCAGCAGACTCTGTATAACCTTCTACTCCCGTGAGTTGCCCAGCAAATATAAGGTTCGGATATTCTTTTAAAGAACCATAAGGAGTCAGACAGCTGGGAAAGTTAAGATAAGAATTGCGGTGGATTGATCCCCACCTTAGAAATTCGCAATTGGCAAGTCCAGGAATAAGCCTAAATACCTTTTTCTGCTCTCCAATGCGGAGCCTGGTCTGAAAGCCAACTAAATTCCACATCTGTCCAGCTCGGTCTTCACGTCGCAACTGAACTACAGCGTAAGGACGCTTTCCACTACGAGGATCAACGATCCCGATAGGTTTCATAGGACCAAAGCGAAGTGTGTCTTTACCCCTAGATGCCATAACCTCGACAGGCAAACAACCTTCAAAATAAGGAACCGCATCCCAATCGTGACTCTCACTCACATCTGCTCCGACTAGAGATTCGACAAACTCTAAATAATCCTCTTTAGACATGGGACAGTTGAGATAATCATTGTCTTCTTCAAAACGACCTCCCTTAAAAACAACTTTACTGTCCAGAGAATCATGATGAATTATCGGTGCGATAGCATCGTAAAAAAATAGGCCTTGGTCACCTAAGGCCTTCCGAATATCATCGCTCAGTGAATCAGAAGTTAGAGGGCCAGTAGCAACTACGGCGGGTTCTTCCGGTAATTTAGTAAACTCTTTACGAATAACTTCTATTTTGTTGTGTGAGGTGACCAACTTGGTCATGTTTTGTGCAAAAAGATTCCTATCAACAGCCAAAGCAGAACCCGCAGGTACACTTGTCGCATCAGCCGAATCGAGAAGCACGGAACCAAGTGCACGCATCTCTCTTTTAAGTTGTCCGTGTGCGTTAGTGGGATTTTTGCTTTTAAAAGAATTAGTACAAACGAGTTCGCCAAGATTATCACTCTTGTGAGCTTCTGTTTTCCGTAACGGCCTCATTTCGCACAATGTGACAAAATATCCACGGCTTGCGATCTGTAAGGCGGCTTCACAGCCAGCAAGCCCACCCCCTACTACAATGACTCGATCCTTCACAATTCCTATACGATCCCGTTTAAAAAACAGTTAATTCTTACGACGCCTGCGACTACCGGACTTCTTTCTAATAGCTGCCTGAATAAGAAGTTCAACGGCCTCATCTATGGTTAAATCTTCAGGCTCTTTGCCTTTCCCTAGGCTAGCATTCACCTCTCCGTCAGTAACATAAGGACCATAACGACCAGAAATAACCTCCAGAACAGCGCCTGATTCAGGATGTATACCAAGCTCTTTAAGTACAGATCTTCCAGGTTTCTTCTGATTTAAGAGTTGAACAGCTTCTTCGATATCTACTGTGAACACATGATCTTCCTTGGAAAGACTTGCAAATTTCTTTCCTCGACGTACAAAGGGTCCATATCTCCCGATTCCGGCCACAACCTCTTCGCCGGAAACGGGATCTATACCTAAAGAACGAGGCAAGGAAAGCAGACGAAGAGCTTCATCAAGTTCTACATCTTCAATATTTTTATCTTTAGCAAGGCTAACTCTTTTAGGTTTTTCGCTATCTTTACCATCACCAAGTTGAACATATGGACCGTAAGGTCCTACCTTAACAAGTATGGGCATCCCCGTATCCTTGCCGCTATCCAAAACAATTTCCTCTGCAGGCCCATCCAGTGGACGAGTACCTGTACAATCAGGATACCCTGAACATCCTAGGAAACGACCAAAACGGTTCCAGCGAACTTGCATGGGACGTCCACAAACATCACAAGTCTCCCCTACTACTGCGAGAATCTCTTTGACTATTTCCTCAGTACGAGATTTGCCCTGTTCAAGTTGGATTTGAAAAGGTGGATAGAATTTACCAAGCAAGGCTTGCCACTGGAGATCCCCCTCTTCCACTCTGTCCAGTTCATTTTCCATTTTGCTTGTAAAATCCACATCAAAGATATTTGGGAAAACCCTACTAAGAAGCTGGGAAACCGTGTCTCCTAGGGGAGTTGGACAAAAGCGTTTTGCTTCCAAGTCTACATATCCACGATCCTGAATAGTGGAGATTATCTGGGCGTATGTAGATGGTCGACCAACTCCTAATTTCTCTAATTCACGTACGAGTGAAGCCTCGCTAAATCGAGGCGGAGGTTGAGTGAAGTGTTGTTTAGGATTGATTGCTTCAAGAGCAGCTTGATCACCTATATTCAGATCCGGTAGCGGATCCAGATCATCTAGACGACGATGTTCTCCATCCTCTGTAGCTTCAAGATATAGACGTGTGAATCCTTGAAACTTTACTATAGATCCAGTAGACCTAAAAATATATTCTCGCCCACTAGCTCCTTTTAGATGAAAATCTACAGTAGTCGTATCATGAATAGCAGACGACATTTGGCTCGCCACAAAACGAAGCCAGATTAGATCATACAGACGAGCCTCATCATGCCCTAAGAAAGATTTTATATCATTTGGATGTTCAGCCACATCAGTAGGACGAACCGCTTCATGAGCTTCCTGTGCACTTTTCTGCCGCTTCCCTGGCCATCGCCTTGGTTTATCAGGAAGATATTCATCACCTATATTTTCCTGAACCCATGTGCGAGCTTGATTAATAGCTTCGTCAGACACTCTCGTGGAGTCAGTCCTGATATATGTGATTAGGCCCACGGGGCCACGTTTTCCCAGTTCTACTCCCTCAAAAAGTCTCTGGGCAATAGTCATAGTTCGTCTTGCAGAGAAACCAAACCTCTTAGCGGCTTCCTGTTGGAGCGTAGACGTAGTAAAGGGTGGGGTTGGATTCTTCCTACGCTCTCTTCTCTTAACATGAGTTACACGAAAATCAAGTTTTTTGACTTCCCTAACTACTTCTCCTGCCAATTCTTCGTTACCCAGGGTAAAAGAACTGCCATCTATCTTGTGCAACTTTGCCTCGTAGGATCGACCGTCTGCTACCTGGGTAGAATCATCCATTTCGTGGAGAACAGCTGTGACAGACCAATACTCTGTAGAATCAAAAGCTTGGATTTCACCTTCACGTTCACAGATAAGCCTCAGAGCGACTGTCTGGACACGCCCGGCCGAAAGTCCTGGACGAATTGGTTTCCACAAGAAAGGGCTGACTTGATAGCCTACCAATCGATCCAAAATCCGACGAGCCTGTTGTGCTTCCACCTTATGCATATCCAACTGCCCTGGATTTTCTAAAGCTTGTTGCACAGATTTTTTAGTGATTTCCCAGAAATTTACCCTTTGAAATCGTCCTTCGTTTTCCTCTATGCCGAGTTGATGTGCCACATGGTAAGCGATAGCCTCCCCTTCCCGGTCCGGATCAGTTGCAAGTATGATATTACTCGCTTTCTTAGCCTTTCCCTTTAACTCCTTTATAATCTTACCTTTACCCTGGATTGTGACGTATTTCGGTTCAAAACCATCATCTACATCCACACCCAATTCTTTCTTTGGAAGATCACGCACATGGCCCACTGAAGCGGCAACGTCATAGTCACTCCCCAGATAACTACTAATAGTTCTTGCCTTTGCAGGAGATTCCACTATGACTAAGTCTTTAGCTTTGAGCATTATAACAATCTATTCTTGATCTTTTTGATCTATAACGATATTCATGATTTTCGTAGCTAAGTTAGAAGTATAGCAATTATCTGAGTTTAGGGTTATTTGTGCTCTTCCGTATAGGTCTTCACGTTGTTCTAGTAACTTTATAGCACTACCTAAAGGATCTTCACCTTCCAGCATAGGACGAGTCGGCCCTCCGCTAGATGCACGTTTAACTGCAACCTCAGGTGATACTCGCAACCAAATACTGAGGGTGCCATCAGGTACACACTCCCAGTTTCCTGGTCTCGATGGCCAACCACCCCCACTGGATAAAACAACCTGTTCTTCTTGGAACAACTCCAGGGCCAAATCTGACTCGAGTTTTCTAAAGTGCTCTTCGCCATCTCGACAGAATATCTCTGAGATCGTCACCCCGGTCCTGTCCTCTATAATAGAATCGAAATCGTGAAACTTCCATTCCAGTAAATTTGCTAATTCTTGTCCTACACTAGTTTTTCCGCTAGCCATAAATCCAACAATTAAAATGCGGCGAATAGGATCAACGGCTACCATACCCACGCTCACTTAGATATGTAACGTAGGAATCGAAGTTGCGACGAAGCTCACTCATGGAGTCTCCTCCAAATTTCTCGAGAAACGCTTCCGTAATAACAATGGCAACCATGGCTTCGCCCACTACAGCTGCAGCAGGAACCGCACACACATCACTTCTTTCAACAGCTGCATCCGCAACAGATCCATCACGCATATCCACACTGGGCAAGCGTTTACGTAATGTGGAGATAGGCTTCATCGCTGCTCGTACAACTAGCTGTTCTCCTGTCGTCACGCCCCCCTCTAAACCTCCAGCTCTATTGGATGTGCGTCCGATACCACCAGATCTACTAGCTTCCTCTCTGGCAACTATTGGATCATGTACTTGTGAGCCTGGATACCGTGTCCCTTCAAAACCCATCCCAATCTCCACCCCCTTGATGGCATGTATAGACATTACTGAGCCGGCTAAACGACCATCGAGCTTAGCATCGTAGGACACATAGCTACCTAAACCAACTGGAAGTCCCTGAACAACAACCTCAAATATTCCTCCGAGTGTGTCTCCATCCTCTTTAGCCTGATCAATAGTTTCCATCATTTTAATCGCAGCATCGTTATCTAATGTGCGTAGTGGAGAATCATCCACAGCTTTGTTAATATCTTCAGGGAATTCGGAAGGAGCTTGGGCATTCACTGATCCTATAGATGTAACATGGCTCCCGATACTTACACCAAATTGTGACAAAAGAGTTTTACAAACAGCGCCACAAGCTACTCTGGCAGCGGTTTCACGAGCACTAGCACGCTCAAGGATATCACGTGTATCACGACGATCATACTTAAGCAGACCTACTAGGTCAGCATGCCCAGGCCTCGGTAAATAAAGAGCCTTCAGAGCTTTAGGATTACCATCAGGATCAGGTGGTAACGGAGACATCGCCTCTTGCCAATTTTCCCAATCCCGATTCCAGATGATCATGGAAATCGGAGATCCAATAGTTTCCCCTAAGCGTACCCCCGAAATAAGTTCAGCTTGATCTGATTCTATCTGCATACGACGTCCACGTCCGTACCCGCCTTGACGTCGCTTAAGCTCAGGGTCCACATCTCGCTTCATTTCTAGAGGTAACCCTGCAGGAATCCCTTCCAGAATCGTAGTGAGTCCACGACCATGCGACTCTCCTGAAGTACGGAATGAAAAAGATTTCATATGATTGGCTCCTGAGCATTATCTATCCTGGGACAAACCCCAGGATAGTTTGGAACGATAAACGGAACCCCCCCTAGAAGTCTACCCACAAGGTTTCCTGATCCGAGAGAAAACAATTATTACTACACAGACAAATTTTATCTTAATACATCAAGATTATGGTATCCTGCTTTCCCAAGGTTGGATCTGGGGAGGACTCCAGGGCTCCAATTGGGAGCCTATAAGGTTGGATCGTAAGATATGGTAGATAGCCGCTAAACCATCCTTCCATGTGATCTTCTTTCCTTCAGCATAAGACCTGCCGTTATAGCTGATAGGCATCTCATATATCCTAGCCTTAGCCTTAGCAAGAAGAGCTGTAACTTCAGGCTCGAATCCAAATCGTTTCGCACTCAAAGGCAAGGACTTCAGTAAATCTGCATGAACAATCTTATAGCACGTTTCCATATCCGTAAGATTTAGATCGGTGAATATGTTACTAAGTAGGGTTAGAAAACGATTGCCTATCATATGCCAAAAAAATAAGACCCTATGAGGCCCTCCCAGAAAACGTGATCCGTAAACAGCATCGGCCTTACCTGATAGAATAGGCTCTATAAGCATGGGAAGTTCAAAAGGATCGTATTCTAGATCCGCATCCTGGATGGCTATTATGTCACCTGTGGCAGCTTCAAATCCAGCCCTCAAAGCAGCACCCTTGCCTTGATTAACTTCCTGAAACAACAAAACATTTATAACACCCTCTAACTTGAGATTATTGAGCAGATCACAAGTGCCGTCTGTAGAACCATCATCTATAACGACGATTTCGATATCTAAAGGAACCTTGTGAACACGCCGGATAATTTTATCTACAGTGTTGATTTCGTTGTATACGGGAATGATGACTGAAAGCTTTACATATTCCCAGACAAGATCAGAGTGTTCTTCGGATTTAATATCAAAAGATCTTAGTGCATTCATAGCATTCATCCGAAAATATGAGTTACTCTGGACGTTTGAGGATTTTCACTTCTCCAAGCAATGTGTAGGCTGGGCCCCACAATCTTCCCACAGGCCTCAAGGCTTCGCTGTCCACAAATGAAGAGTCCCCAATAGTCGGAAGGCTTGGATCCAGACGAACTGCTACTACCTCGCCTATAATCATATTAACTCTACCAAGATCCACTTCCTTAAAGAGTTGACATTCAAAAACAGCAGGACAATTAGCTACATAAGGGGCTTCCACCGAATTTGCAGTAGCCACAGGCAAATCAGCAAAAACAAACTCATCCTGATCAGGGGGCAAACTTGCCGAAGTTTTGTTCATAGCAGCCAAATGCATTTCAGTAACAACATTCACGCAAAATACACCCTGCTGGTGTATGTTCTGTAGAGAATCCTTCGCAACACCACGTCGCGTGCCAATTGAAAGACTTACCAACATGGGTGAAGCAGATACAGCGGCGAAAAAACTGAACGGAGCGATATTAAGCGTACCGTCTTGTCCTCTAGTAGACACCCAACCAATAGGTCGAGGAACCACTAGAGAAGTCAGGATCTGATAACGCTCAATCTCATCTATAGCATCGGTAGAGATCACCCTGTGCTGGATATCCTCTGGAAATTCAGGAGTCAAATCATCACCTCGAAGGAACCGTCAGTACTTGGCCAGGGAAGATACGGCTTCCTCGAATCCCATTTTCAATTCGAATTTGGGATACAGTACTGCCGTATTTCTGGGCTATTTCCCATATCGAATCACCGTTTTTAACTGTGTACCGCAATGGGCCAGAGAGTTTATTGTCAGATCTGTCCCTAGAAAGAAGTTTTTCCACGTATTCCCCGTATTGACGAGGGAACACTGCCACATGATAGTGGGCTGGTGCTCTCTCACGGGTAACCTCTAAAACTCCCGCCTTCTCCAAGTATAAAAGAGTGCTTTCAATCCACCAGCGACATTTTGAGATTCTACTCCTCCTAAAATCAACAGCCATGCCAGTAGGATGAACAGAAAGAGGAGAAGAGTTTCTTGGTTGATGAGTCACGGGCCTGGTAAGGCTTGTAACTACAAGCTTTTCTCCACATGCTCGGTGATACTGATTTCCCAAACGATTAAGAAAAGTAGCTACTTCTGGACGGGCATAAGGAAAAGAAACACTATGAAGAGTATAGTCCTGATTAGGAAATATCCTCACTAGATAACCAGCTTCTACAAAACGCTCAACCTGCGCAGATGTAGCAATGAAGGTAAAATCATGATGCTTAGCCTGTTGGTGAACACGATTCACCGAAGCTTCAGAACCACCAAGACTCTGGCATTGAACTTGACCGAAGCCAAGTAATATGGAAACGGTGAGAACTATTGATAAACGCATTAGCCTCAATATCGTTTCTTTTTCAGATTTTGATAACCATTTAAGATAATTACCCAATAGCTGAATTGAATTTTGAGGCAACCACATCCCAGTCAACAACATTCCACCAAGCGGTTATATAGTCCGGCCTCCTGTTCTGATAGTTTAAGTAATAGGCATGCTCCCATACATCTACGCCTAATATAGGATTTAGGCCTATAGAGACAGGGTTATCCTGGTTAGCCGTAGATATCACCTGGAGGTTGTCATTGGGGTCAACCACAAGCCAACCCCATCCCGATCCGAACTGTCCAGCAGCGGTTTTCTGAAAGATCGTCTTGAAGGCATCAAAAGATTCAAACGCAGTGTCTATTGCTTCTGCCAATGCCCCCGAGGGTACGCCACTGCCACCTGGCGTCATCACTTGCCAGAATATGCTATGGTTAACAAATCCACCGCCATTGTTGCGAACTGCAGTGCGTATCACCTCAGGTAAAGAAGACAGATCTTTTAGCAAATCTTCTCCAGTGAGATTATGAAGATCGGGATAACTTTCGAGTGCAGTATTAAGATTGTTTGTGTAACCTTGGTGGTGCTTGCCATGATGAATCTCCATTGTTCGAGGATCGATGTGGGGATCCAGCGCATCATGATCGTACCCCAGGTCGGGAAGTTCAAACGGATATGTCATAAATTTCTCCTTATAATGGTCGTGTTCTTCTAGATCACAATCATCTGAATTTGTACCTACCCTCTATCGCGTAGCCAAGGTTTTCTTTGAAAGTAGCTGTCAGTGAGCTCTTTTACCTTACCTGAGAGCAGAACCAAAGCTATTAGGTTAGGTAAAATTACGATGCCAAGAGCGACATCGCCTATCTCCCAAGCCAGATTCAGAGATATAACTGCCCCCAGAAAGTGCATGATCAGATAGACAACCTTGTAGGGTCGAATAGCATTTTCACCCATGAGATAGTTAGCACAACGATCTCCATAGTAGCTCCATGAAATAGCTGTAGAGATCCCGAACAGGAATACTGAGAAGATCACGACATAGTGGCCCCAGTCTCCCAATGGAGACAATCCTTTTCGGAAAGCATACATAGTGAGAGGTGCGCCACTCTCAATTGCCATGCCATATAAAGATTCGTAACTAGTACCAGACCCATCTACAGCTTCACCTCTCAAAGGGAAAATAGAGCCTGAAAAACGCTGTGTCATAGCTTTGTCGGTAAAAAGGTCATCCACCGCTACTTCATGCCATGCCACCAAAGCAGTACTCCCTGAAATGTGACTGCCATCCTGAACATTTATTTCGGCCGGAATCTCTTCTAAAGTAGAATACCCTGATTGGGAATCTCCCGATACCCAACTGAGATCTCCGCCAGCAAGGGTAATCTCAGTGGAAATACGCTCTGTATAAACACCTGTTATGATGATGACTAATGCTGTCATAGTGACAACAACTATGGTGTCAATGAAGGGCTCCAGAAGAGCTACCACTCCCTCAGAAACTGGCTCATCTGTCTTGGCCGCTGCGTGGGCGATAGGTGCTGAGCCCTGTCCAGCTTCGTTGGAGAAAAGACCCCTGTTAACACCCCACATCATCGTAACAAGAATAGCTCCGATCCCCGTACCAGCCACACCAGCAGTAGGATTAAAAGCTTCTCTGAAAATAGTAGCAAAAGCTGGTATTACATCGCCGATATTAAGGAATATGATGACCAGCGCACCTAGCACATAGATTGCAGCCATTAGGGGTGCTAGGATGCTCGTGATACGTCCAATCCGAGTTATCCCTCCTAGTATCACTGAGGCTACAACCGTCACAGTGATGACACCTGTAATCCACTGGGCAGTTCCAAAAGCAGTCCCAATTGTGTCTGCTACAGTATTAGCCTGAATGGCGTTTCCGGTCAGAAAAGCTGTAAAGCCTAGAGCGGTTGCAAAGAAAACACCCATCCATTTCCAGCCTGGGCCCAAACCTCGTTCGATGTAATACATCGGCCCACCGGATACAGTGCCAACTAACTGATCTGCTCCTTTATGAACCGATCTATAATATTGTGCCAATGTGACTTCAGTATACTTCGTTGCCATCCCTAAGACTGCCGTCACCCACATCCAGAAAAGCGCTCCGGGGCCACCCCAGTGAATCGCTAGTGCCACCCCAGCAATATTACCAATACCAACTGTAGCTGAGAGAGCTGTGGTCAAGGCTTGGAAATGTGATACATCACCAGGATCATTAGGGTCGTCATATCGGCCGGTGGCAACTGCCAGGCCATGACCAAAGCAACGAATTTGAATAAACCCTAGACGGAGAGTAAGGAATCCACCGACCCCTATTAGAGCTAAGATGACAATGGGGATACTATCATCACCCATAGGAATTCCCCATTCCCATACAAAAGCCCGCAGGCTACTGACTAGCTTCTCAAAGCTTTCCACTTGTACTCCCTTCTAGGGTAAGAAAACGAGGAAAATTGTGGGTGGATCGAGTTAGGGCAAGCCGAACCCAACAAAAAGTCGTCAATTCGGAAGCATTTTGCCAAGAGGACGACCACCAAGAAGGTGGAGATGGAGATGATAAACCTCTTGACCTCCATGGTCCCTACAGTTGATGATAAGCCTATAACCTTCCTTGTCGATATAATCTTTTTCGGCAAGATTGGAAGCCACCCGGAT
>CEUS01034788.1_pt1 | contig 22486 bp, 17 predicted proteins | sample 427031 | NCBI WGS metagenome assembly CEUS01 (sample SAMEA2622837, study PRJEB7988) | marine metagenome | biome: marine biome (ENVO:00000447); feature: marine epipelagic mixed layer (ENVO:xxxxxxxxx); material: "saline water (ENVO:00002010), including plankton (ENVO:xxxxxxxx)" | depth 140 m | reverse complement strand
GATTTGTTTGCATTCATTTCCCATGGAGGAAGACAGGGATACGCTCTTATTGAAAAGGGACTTGAGTCACGTTCTCCAATGCCGGAGTTCAGGTATCTTCTAACAGAAGATGATCGTTGGGCCTTGGTTAAATACTTACGGTCGCATTAAGTTTTATATAATCAACATGTTGGATGAGTTTTTGGTTTAAGAATCAGGTCTTTACAACCTCACCCATATACGACTGGCGACATCATAACTAACAGTTATTTCAATGTCATTACAGAGGATATTTATAATACCTCTATATTGTGCTAAATCTTTAACCACTATTGTTTGATTTGGTATGAATCCATTTTTTACTAGGTATTCTAAGAGTGGTCGTTCTTCATCTGGTATACGATCTATATTGTATTCAGTTCCAGTTTTTGCTTGGTTCAGGGGGATTATGTTTCCTTCAGGGCTATAGCCATTTCCTGGGATAGGGTGCCCAAAAGGACAGGTAGTTGGGTTGTTTAGTCGGTCATTAATTTTATTTTCTAAATCATTAGATATTGCGTGTTCTAATCTATGAGCTTCCTCATGGGCTTTATATAATTCTAGGCCAAGTAGATCAACTACTAGTCTCTTTGCTAACCTGTGACGCCTGACCATACTCTGGGCTGCATTTTTGCCATCTGATGTAAATACGATTGTTTTAGTATCTGAATTTGTTAGAAGGTTGTCGCGAACCATTCTTCTTATCATAGCTCCAACGGATGGGAGGGAAGTGCCGAGACCTTCTCCTTTTGGTAAACGTTTAAGTTGTTCAGATAGGGAAGTAGGTGTCACTCGAATTCCCTGTTCTTCCAATTGAAAGATGGATAACAGGTAGTTTTCTACTGCCATCGAGAGTCTTAGGTTCGCAGTTGGATTGGTTTTTGTATTTTTTGAAGGGCTCATTGACTTTGGGCTTTCAAGTATGTATTTAAATAGGGTTATTCGCCTCTTTGCCCTCCCGGCTTCATTTTCCATCCCGATGGATTTACATCTAGTGCAATACCTTCTGGACTCATAAATTTCTTTTCGCCTACCCAGTTATCCGGTGTACCTTCACCGTTACCATAGTGTTCATTCCATGCAGTTAATTCTGTACCTCCGGCCTCTTCTATCAGAGCCTGAGATTCGTCAAGATCTTCTACCTGGAGTCCGAAATGGTGTAAGCCTGGTTGGCCTCCACCGTATCTATCATATTTGAATTTCAATATTGTAACGTTGATATAACCGTCGCTAAGTATAGCCCATTCATTATCAGGTGAACGTTCAACCTCGGTTAATCCAAATGCATTGACATAAAAATCTGCACATGAATCGGGGTCGTTGGTGCATATTCCAATATGTTTTATTCTTGGCATCGTTTGCCCTCCCAGTTTTTACAATCTTATTAATTGTGCAACATTAACCTATCGGAATGAAGTGTGTTAGGTCAAGTGTCTTATTTTGTTCATTAACAAATATATTAATTGGTTTAATCAGTAAATAATTACTATTTACTGATTGTTCCAAAAAGGTTTAAATTAGACTGAATATAAAGTTTTTACAGAATTTGAAATTAAAAATAATTCGGTGGCCTTTCAGGGGCTTGACATGAGCAACTTCCTAGTATAGTCTGCCTTAATCTTAGATACATTTACGCTTTTGTATGTCAACAAGAGTAAAGCTCAAAATTAAGGTGCAGGTTTATGTCAGAGGCAACGGTTAATACCGGTACGCAACGATTAGAAGAAGAAGAAGATGTATTTATAGCTTCTCAGTGGAAGCTAATGTGGTGGAGGTTTAGAAAGCACAAACTTGCAATTGCAGCAACAACAATTGTTGCTATTTTTTACATAACTTTCCCTTTTGCTGAGTTCCTAGGTTTTGGAGATCCTGCTGCAACTGCTACGAAATTCCATTTACTTAGACCGCAAGGACTTAGTTTATTTGCTGATGGTAGTTTTAGGCCTCATGTTAAAGGTTTAAAATCCTTCAGAGATCCTGAGACATTTCGCAGAGATTACCAGAAGCTTGACGATGTCAAATATAATGTGGGACTTTTCGCGCCAGGATTTGAGTATAAATTTCTTGGGTTCATATCAACAAATCGTCATTTAATTGGATTTTCAGATCCAGAACATAGCACTCGTAAGCATCCTTCACTGTTCTTGCTAGGCAGCGATTCCGTCGGTAGGGATCAATGGTCTCGTTTAATGCTTGCTACCAGGATATCCTTGTCGATCGGATTAGTAGGCGTAACACTAGCTCTTGTGATTGGGATTGTACTCGGAGGAATATCAGGATATTACGGTGGACTTGCAGATACGATAATTCAGAGAATTATCGAGATTATGATAGCAGTTCCCACTTTACCTTTGTGGATGGGTTTGTCGGCAGCTATACCTCGTGAGTGGCCTGTTCTCAGGGTGTACTTTGCAATAACGGTAATTCTTTCTATTTTTCAATGGACTACTTTAGGCCGTGTAGTAAGAGGTCGCTTCTTGGCGATGAGAGAAGAAGATTTTGTAATGGCAGCACGCTTGGCTGGTTCAGGTGAAAGCAGAATTATGTTCAGGCATATGCTGCCGTCATTTTACAGCCATATTATTGCTCATATAACCCTGACAATCCCTAGCATGATTATTTCTGAGACTGCTCTAAGCTTCCTTGGGCTTGGTATGGTTCCTCCTGCAGTAAGTTACGGAGTCATGTTAAAAGAAGCTCAAAATCCGCAAACCGTTGCAGTATACCCTTGGCTTATGTTTGTGGCAGTACCGGTAATTATAGTTATATTAGCTTTCAATTTTATGGGTGATGGTCTGCGAGACGCAGCGGATCCATACGGTAAATAGGTGATATATGTCTGACAATGGAAATGGATCACAGGCTCTTCTATCGGTAAAGAATCTTAAAACTTATTTCCCTACTGATGAGGGTTTAGTTAAGGCTGTTGATGGAGTGAGCTTTGACGTTATGCCAGGGCAAACGCTTGGTATCGTAGGGGAAAGTGGTTGTGGAAAAAGCACGGTCGGTCGGTCAATTTTGGGGATTATCGATAAGCCGGGGAATGTTGAGGACGGAGAAATTATCTGGAGGCGAGAGGTTGAAGGCACGGTACATGATATAGATATAACTAAACAACCTCCTAACAGTGCACTAATGCGTTCGATCAGAGGTAGTGAGATAGCACTTGTGTTTCAAGAGCCTATGACATCCTTTAGCCCTGTTCATACTATTGGCAATCAGTTAATGGAGGCTATTCGGCTCCATATGGATGTGACTAAAAAAGAAGCGGAAGAAAGAGCGATAGAGGCTCTTGGAAGAGTGGGTATTCCCAACCCTGAACAACGGGTTCACGAATATTCTTTTCAACTTAGTGGAGGACTTAGGCAACGCGCTATGATTGCAATGGCGCTTTCATGCAATCCAAAACTTTTGATTGCAGATGAACCTACTACCGCCTTGGACGTAACAACTCAAGCGCAAATCTTGGATCTTCTGAGAGATCTACAAGAACAAAATGGTATGGCTATAATATTGATAACGCACAACTTAGGCGTAGTGGCAGAGATGGCAGACAGCGTTGTTGTGATGTATCTAGGAAGGGAAGCCGAGTCCGGTCCTGTGGAATCCCTTTTCCATGAACCACAGCATCCCTATACACAGGGTTTATTAAAGTCTATTCCAAGTATATATGCTAAAGGTACAGAAAGGTTACCGTCGATTGAAGGTACTATTCCTCATCCGTTTAATAGACCGTCTGGATGTACTTTTAGGCCGAGATGCCCATCTTATATCGAAGGCACATGCAATATACACGTACCTCAATTTAAAAATATCGGGGATAGTGGACAGGCAGTGAGTTGCTTCTTACATCACCCTCCAGAGGAGACGACTGATGGTAACTGAAGAGAAAAACACTACAGGGTCTGAAGTTGGATTCCTAGAAGTCAGAAATTTAAAAAAACATTTTCCTATACAGAAGGGGTTTTTAAAAAGAACTGTAGGAGCTGTTAGGGCTGTTGATGACGTAAGTTTTGCAGTTAACGAAGGAGAAACCCTCGGATTAGTAGGTGAAAGTGGTTGCGGCAAAACCACAACTGCAAGATGTATTTTAAGAGCTATTGACCCGACTAGTGGCGAGATTTTATTTAAGACGAAGGACGGAGAAGTTGTAAATGTTACAGATCTGCCACGAGGCCCTCTACGCGAACTAAGGGCTGACATGCAGATGATTTTTCAGGATCCTTTCGGCTCTCTTAATCCTAGGATGACATTACTGGATATCGTCGGAGAACCTCTGTTGGTACATGGAATGGACAACAGAAAGGACAGGGCTGACAGAGTAGCAGAATTATTACGCTTAGTTGGATTAAGACCGGAATATATGAGACGATTCCCGCATGCTTTTAGTGGTGGTGAGCGACAGCGTATTGGTATTGCTAGGGCATTGGCTCTTAATCCTAGACTAGTAGTCGCAGACGAACCCGTCTCGGCCTTAGATGTCTCGGTACAGGCACAGGTAATTAATCTGTTGGAAGATCTTCAGGAACAGCTTAATTTAACATATTTATTTGTAGCACATGATCTTAGCGTGGTCAGACATATAAGTGACCGAGTTGCTGTGATGTATGTAGGGAAAATTGTAGAGCTAGGCAATAGTGAAGATATATTCGACTCTCCTAAGCACCCTTATACATCAGCACTTCTATCATCTGTACCGATACCAGATCCAAAGCTTAAGGCCAAGAGGATCATTTTAGAAGGAGAAGTTGCAAATCCAGCTAATCCGCCATCTGGATGTTATTTCCATCCACGTTGTGAACACGCTGTTGAACAGTGTAAAACGGATTCTCCAAAACTCGAAGAGATTGAGCCTGGTAGATGGGTATCATGTTGGCGTGCCAAAGAATTAGATTTGCCAGGACTTGAAGCTACCCATAGTTCGTAGTTTTTGCTTTTAGTCATTGATCTGGTAAATAGAATGTATGCTTAGAATATAGCTATGTTTTTGATGGGTCGTTGATAAATTCACCGCCTTTTACGGTAAATTCAGGCTCCCAACATCCCCCAGAACGTTGATTCCCATTAACATCAATCAGTGGATCTGCGTCTGGATTCCATTTTATGATAGCTAGGTCTGCAATACTTCCGACAGTTAAACTACCTATACTTTCGGAAAGGCCCAAAACCTCTGCAGGTCTTATAGTAGATCGTTCAAATGCATCAGTTTCGTCCATCCCTGCTGCTATCAATTTCGATATAGTTCTTGGCATGTCGTGTTTAGGTAAAGATGTAGCATGCTTGAAGTAGAAGTCTGTAGATATAGTATCTGGTAGAAAGCCTTCACGGATAGCTGTTTCAGCAACTTCAAAATTGAATGAACTCATTCCATGTCCAATATCAAATAGAATTCCATTTTCCTTGGCTTGCCAAGCAGCCTTTTCAACTTTTCTAGATGGTGCTAGACCTCCTGGTCCTATATGGAAGCTATAGGTAACCACGTCATTGGGACGGAGCAGACTTAATTGTTCATCTATTGACCAATCAAACGGGTCCCATCGAACTCCATACAATATAGGTTTATCAGTCTGGAGAGCCATTTCTAAGACAGTATCCATTATGTTTTTTGGGTCATGGCCTGCACAGCAACTGTAGGCTACATTTACTGCGATGCCCCAGATCAATTCATCATCTTGTTTCACTGTTTCCACACAAGCTTTTATGTCAAGGTCTTCTAAGTTAGCGTATACCGGATGGGCGTATTCTTCTCCATTTATCGAAGGGCTTAAAGCCATTCTAATCCGGATATTAGACTTACTTATAATGTTGTCTTTATATAGTGACCAGTTGTTAGCTCCAGCGTCCCCTTGAGAAAGAATGGTAGTAGTACCCCTTGTTAGGATAAACTTGTCCGGGTCAATTCCATATTTCCAATTTGATGGAGCTGGATGTGTGTGTAAATCAACGAACCCTGGCAATAATACACTGTTCGGAAACTCTAAAACTTTTTCGGTACCAGTAGTTATTTGTTCATTTATTGATACGATTTTACCGTCTTTTATTGCGACGGATCCAGGACCATCAATATTATTTTTGGCACAAAACAGCCTACCTGCTTTAATAATTAGATCGTAATCAACAAACTTCATAGTTCACTCTCCAGCTATTTCGAGTATTTTGAGGTTCTAATTTCATGGAAGTCTAGTAAAACCAGATAGATTTTGTAATTTTCACTTTATTCGAACTGAATAAGTTAACAGGCAATATTTTGTTTCAGCTTAATATACATTAAGTTTTTTGGTATGCCTAATTGAATATAAGATAGCTGAGCTAAGCTTGAATCAATATTAGATATAAGTTATCAAAAATAAGAGTTAAAAATTGGCAGTAATACTGACATATCTCTGTGCTATAATTTTTGAATCTTTAATTCATTGAAGATGATTTTGAGATCGCTATATATATAAATATGTGAGGTAAAAAAGTCGCTATCATGCCATTATTTGAAGACCTAAAAGTATTTACTGGTAATGCTCACAAACCCTTGGCAAATGACATTTGTAACTATTTGGGAATTTCTTTAGGTGATTGCGAAGTATTTAAATTTAGTAATGATCAAACCTTCGTCAAGATACTTGAAAATGTAAGAGAAAAGGATGTTTTTCTTATACAGACTATGTCATCACCGGTAAATGATAATTTGATGGAACTATTAATTTTGATTGATGCTGCAAGAAGAGCTTCAGCAGGAAGAATTACAGTAGTGATCCCTTACTATGCTTATGGCCGTACCGATAAAAAAGACCAGCCAAGGGTTGCGATTACCGCTCGGCTTATTGCAGATTTTATAACTATATCTGGAGCTGACCGGGTACTAACAATGAATTTACATGCTGGCCAGATACAGGGATTCTTTAATATACCACTAGATGAATTAGATGCTATACCTACCCTTGCCAACAATATTAAAGAGAGAAGATTAAATAAAGATTTGGTTGTCGTTGCCACTGACGTTGGAGCGGCGAAAAGGGCCCGAGATATGGCTGATCATCTCGATGCTCCAATAGCTATAATTGAAAAACATAGAATAGGGAATGATGACAAGGTAGAAGCATCTAATTTAATTGGTAATGTTGATGGGAAGACAGCCTTAATAGTTGATGATGAAATTGATACTGGTGGTACAGTTGCAGCAGCAGCAAATATTTTGAAAGAATATGGCGCTAATGATATATATTGTTCGGTAGTACACCCACTGCTGTCTGGAAATGCGGTTGAAAAATTACGAAACAGTCCTATGAAGGAAGTGTTGGTTACAAATACTCTGCCGCTATCTGAAGAAAAGCAATTTGATGGGCTTAAAATATTACCAATAGCTTCCCTTCTAGGAGAGGCAATACACAGGATACATACTGGTTTGTCAGTTGGTGCTATGTTTGAACACTAAATGTATCTATCACAACCCTTGGAAATAAGTTAGGGATGGTGTATTTGAATGTTTAAAGCGATAGCGAAATTGATAGGTGGTTCATCTGAAAAGGCAGTAAAAAAACTGCAAAATATAGTTGATACTATCAATCACTTTGAGACAGAGTTTCAAACTCTGTCCGATAGTGAGATACGTGAGAAAACTATTGAGTTTAGAAAAAGGTTATCTGAGGGAGAAACTCTTGATGAAATACTACCTGAAGCCTTTGCTGCTGTTCGGGAGGCGTCCAAGCGGACTTTGAAACAGCGACATTTTGATGTTCAGCTTATAGGTGGGATAATTTTGCATCAGGGCAAAATAGCTGAAATGAAGACAGGTGAAGGAAAGACACTAGTTGCTACCCTGCCGGCTTATTTAAATGCTTTGTCTGGAAATGGTGTTCACGTAGTTACTGTCAATGATTATTTGGCACGTAGAGATGCACAATGGATGGGATCTGTTTATGCATTTTTGGGTTTATCAACTGGGGTATTACAGCACCAATCAGCTTTTTTGTATACAAGCAAGTCATTGTCAGATACTTCTGATACGGAAGGGTTGATTGAAGCTCAGCGTAGAGAAGCCTATTTAGCCGATATAACGTATGGAACAAATAATGAATTCGGGTTTGACTATCTTAGAGATAACATGGTGGATAGTCTTGAGCAAAGAGTGCAGAGGAACCTGGTATATAGCATCGTTGATGAAGTAGATAATATTCTTATTGATGAAGCCAGAACTCCATTAATCATATCTGGACCCGCAGAAGAATCAACTAAAGATTACATAAAATTTTCAAAGGTTGTTCCTAATTTGGAACAAACCCGTGATTATGTGATTGACGAAAAACATCGTACAGTTTCTCTGACGTCCGAAGGTATGGAAAAGGTAGAGAAAATCCTAAATGTAGAAAATTTATATGATCCTATGAATGTCAGGCTTGTACATTTTGTTGAAAACGCTCTTAAAGCTAGAACAATTTTTGAGCGTGACAGGGAGTATGTAGTCAAAGAAGGTGAAGTAGTAATAGTAGATGAGTTTACTGGCAGACTAATGCCTGGTCGGCGATTTTCGGATGGGATTCACCAAGCCTTAGAGGCTAAAGAGGGCGTTCGAATACAAAGAGAGTCGATAACTTATGCGACTATTACGCTGCAAAATTATTTTAGAATGTATTCTAAACTCGCTGGTATGACAGGCACCGCTGCCACAGAGGCTGAGGAATTTTGGAAGATATATAAGTTAGATGTGGTTGAGATCCCAACTAATTTGCCGATGGTAAGAGAAGATTTTCCTGACCGGATATATAAAGATGAACATTCTAAACTCAATGCAGTTGTGAAAGAAATCTCAAGGCTGCATACGTTGGGTAAACCAGTTCTAGTTGGGACGACAGATATATCTAAATCAGAATTATTGAGTAAGAAGTTAAAACAAAAAGGAATTTCACATGAAGTGTTAAATGCAAAAAATCATCAAAGGGAAGCTTCTATTGTTGCCCAGGCAGGTAAGCCTGGCTCAGTAACTGTTTCAACAAATATGGCAGGAAGGGGTACCGATATAGTACTAGGAGGTAACCCAGAAGGTCTTGGTATTTCTCCTGAAGAGTGGAACACTCATCACAAAGATGTTATTGAAAATGGAGGCCTTCATATAATTGGAACTGAGAGACATGAAGCTAGGAGAATTGATAACCAGCTCAGGGGTCGGTCAGGGAGGCAGGGTGATTTGGGCAATTCTCGTTTCTATGTATCCCTCGATGATGATCTGATGCGTCGATTTGGTGGTGACAAAATCCAAGCTATTATGAATTGGGCTGGACTTGAAGAGGATGCCCCCTTAGAAAACAAGATGGTCAGTAGATCAATTGAAGGAGCTCAGGTAAAGGTAGAGGCATTCCATTTTGATACGAGAAAACATCTTGTTGAATATGATGATGTTATAAACACACATCGTACCGTTATATATGGTGAACGTAACAAGGTTTTAAACGGAGTTGATTTAAAAACGAATATTCAAAATATGGTAGAAGATGAGTTACTGAGTGTTTTATCTAGGTATATAGGAGATCTTCCACCTGAGGATTGGGACATCGAGACATTATTTAGTGAATTATTAACTATATGTCCTATAGATAAAGACTTGAATGATCTTGCTAACATGGATGATTCAGAAATTGAAGAGATGGTTTTGAATAATGCAAAGGAATTACATGATCTGCTCGAAAATTCTATTGGATCTGAACAGATAAGAGAAGCTGAACGTCAAATCACCCTAAGAGTAATTGATACAAATTGGGTATCTCATCTTACCTCCATGGAGAATTTGAGACAGGGTATTGGATTACAAGCTTATGGGCAAAGAGATCCTCTTGTAATGTACAAAAAGGAGAGTATGGAACAGTTTGAATCACTAAAATCTAGAATCCAATCTGATATTGTTCACACTTTATACCGGTTAACTCCTGTAACCGTTGATTCCAAAGTCCGTAAATCAAATAACGCTATAAAAAAACCAGAGAAAAACTTAATTGATCAAGTATCAACTAATATGCAAATGAGTCCAGTTGGGATCGGGTCTCGTAAAGTCGGAAGAAATGAACTATGTCCTTGTGATAGTGGTAAGAAATATAAGAGATGTCATGGGTCCTGATGTTCTTCTATTTGATCAGAATCCTTTTTTAATTGATGAGTAATATTCCGGATATTATAGAGAAGTCTCGACTGGCTATAGAGACCGGACAAACTGATTGGCCAACAGCTTTAATTCGAGCCATATCTATTTGGCCATTAGCCAGGGAAACCTACCGTGGACGTAATTTAAATTATTTCATTGCAGGTGAAGCATTCGATTTCCTAAGCCTGTCTGAACGAATTCTTTGTGATTTAGATGATGTTGTTTCGGGCAACGAAATAGAGGATCTTTTATTTAACGGTATATTTCCCGTAGAAATTAGTCTCAATGTTTTTAAAGATCTGATCGGGATATCAAAATATCGGGGATTCCTCAATTTTTATTATGGGATCACTGTAGAATATGCCCTACAGTTGGCTGTAGAACTTGAGGCAATTAAAGACTATACGAGTCGAGGTATGCATTTCAAAAATGAGTGTATGGATGAAGCCTTCAATAGGATCTATGGTACAAGTATAGAAGAGCTATTAGAATCGTTTTCAATCGAAAATGGGATTACTGTTGATGGTTCTTTTGATATAAACGTGTCTAGTGAGTTCACATACTGGCTTTTTAAATATCGGTTTAAGAATTGTGATCAGGCCAAAATCGCAAGCGATACTCGTAAAGGTTTGAATCAATTAGAGAGAATGTATGTGTTTCCAAACAACCGAATGATTCTTCCTATAGAGGAACCGAGATTTTTATGGGATTCTGGCACCTAATATCCACCATAGTGGTATATAATGCGCAGGAGACCCTTGTCCAAATTTTCGGTTGGTCTTAATGTCTTTACACTCGAAATAACTACCACCTGGTGCTTTCATATTATCTATCCAATTGCTCAGATACGAGTAAAGGCTAGTTTTTGTGTAAACAGTCTCTTCAGCTGCCAAATCGAAGTGTTTCATTAATATAGCTACAGCTATATTTGCCCGGTTATTCACGTGGTCAAATGTTGATTCGTTGTGACGGAAATCATTGTAATTGTGGCTGTACCGCCGAGAAGGATCTGCTAGAAGACTATCGATTCCAGGCTTTATAACTGACTTCAAGTATGTAGTCCCAGTTGTTGCAAGTAGCAGTACGGTCCTTACAGCAGTCATGAAAGGAAAGTCTTTTGGTGCTTCTTGAACAAACCGGCTGATTACCCATTCAATGATTGGTTTCTGCTGAGAAGAGAATTCTGGGAAAACGTCTTGCCAAACCCAGGAAGCTAGCGCTGCATGTTCTAATGTCATGTGGTGGAAATTTCCTTTGGAGTAGTCCCAACGATCAAACATCGCTTGCATGCTTTCGCGAGCATCTTTCAATATAGAGTCATCTTTGGATACTTTGTAGTATAGTCCCAGGTCAAAAAGATTAGTGGGTGCTGTGTATCCCTCTTCAATAGTTTTATTTTCTTCACGCCAGTTTTTTGGGGGAGATTCAATAGTATGATCCCACCACCAATCTACTCCCCAAAGTTTATCGATTCGCACTTCCATCATGCGATAAAGAATACGCTTGGCAGCTTCGATACATGCATCGTTATTTAGTAATTTTCCAGTAACGGAAAGTGTGCCGGCTAGTTGGGCACGATATACCCCGCTCTCTGCCCACAAGGAATGTTCAGGATGAAATAATCCGGCACTATCTACTTTGGGGATGATGTATTTCACTATTGAATGGGCTGCATCTAGTCTTTGTGTATCTACACGTTCTAGCATGGTATTAAATGATTAGCTCACTGATTTATGATATCTCGAGTAAGGGCTATTTTTATAATTTTGATACTATAAATGATTGATTATAATATTGGAAGCTGTTTTATCTGGTACTTTAGAGTAGAATATTTAGTGTATGTATTTATTAGTTAACTTAAAAAAAGTTTCTGTTTTACTTATAGCGATTACTGTTGTTGCTATAGCCATGTCGCAGTCTTTCTTTGTAGCCAATGCGGATGGGCGTTGGCAATCAATTGGCCCAACTGGTGGATTTGTTTGGGACCTAAAGATATCTCCAGGTTACCTTATTGATCAGACAGTTTTTGCTGGTACGGATGGTGGTGGTATTTACAAAACTACCGATGGGGGTGAGACCTGGAGAACAGTGAATAGAGGATTGTCTACCAAAGCAATCCCTGCAATGTCTATTTCGCCAAATTATCCCCAGGATTCAACTATTTTTGCTGCTGGGCCTGATGGTGTTTATCGATCTACCGACCAAGGGACTATCTGGAATCTTATAAATAATGGAATGGATGATACAAAAGTATTGTCTATGTCAATTTCCCCTGATTTTGAGAATGATAATACGATCTTTGTTGGCACACTTGAAGGCGTTTATAAATCGGTTGATAGAGGTAGTTCGTGGGATAAAGTAAATGTTGGACTTTCTGGGGCTTCAGTACTGTCTATTTCAGTTTCTCCAAATTATAAGAACGACTCGACTATTTTCGCCGGCTTGATGGGTACTAGACGTATGCGCTCATTTGGTGGAGGAGAATATCAAACTCCTAATGGAGGTATTTATAGATCCACGGATGGTGGTTTAACGTGGAGTGATATTTCTAATCGACCAAAAATATCTCCTGTAGCTATTGCTATATCCCCAGCGTTTAATGATGATCAGTTATTATTGGCAGGGACCTTGGACAACGGTATTTTACGTTCGTCTGATGGTGGAGATTCGTGGGAAAGAGTGGCTCAAGATTTAATTTTTGAACGATTTGCTGCAATATCATTTTCTCCATTCTACTCTACAGATTCAACTGCATTTGCCGGTGGGTTTGGGGTGGTATTTATTACCACCGATGGAGGTGATTCTTGGAAACAATTAAATGAATCCCAGACTGTTACAGATAGCAGGGTCCAAGCTTTAGATATTTCTCCAAATTTTGTGAATGACAGTACAGTGTTTGCAGGTGCAGGAACAGGGGGGATTTTGCGTACTGTAAATGCAGGCACTGAATGGGTGAGCGTTAAACAAGGTAAAACTGTCCCTAGGATTAGGACTATCGAATTATCTCCGAATTTCGACTATACCAAAAACATTATTTATACGACTACCGAAGGTGGGATTCTGAAATCTATCGATGGAGGGATTAATTGGGAAAGATCTAACATTGGACTTTCAGCACGGTCTTACCAGCCTTGGGTTTATCCAACTGTATGGTCAGTATCTATGTCTTCTAACTATCAAAATGATGGCACTGTTTTTATTGGTACGGCTGACGGTATTTTTGTAAGTAAAGACGCAGGGGAATCTTGGAAAATATCCGACCAGGATTTGGGTACCGTCTATGCATCTACTGCAGTAAAACTTTCTCCTAACTTTCAATATGACAGGTCTATTTTTGCTTCTCATGGGTCAAGTATAGTCAGAAGTCAAGATGGAGGAGAAACATGGGATAGGCTTACTGAGGGATTACCCGAAAGTCTAACAGTTTGGAAATTCTCGATATCTCCTGAATATGCAGACGATTTGACGATTTTTGCAGGTACAATTTCTAAAGGATTGTTTAGATCAAAAGACCTTGGTGATACATGGGAGAGGATCAGTTCTGATTTAATGGGGAACAAGGTTCAATCTTTAGCCATATCTCCTAATTTTAATGAAGATAGATTGGTTATAGCTGGTACTCCTAAGGGATTGTTTAGATCAAATGATGCTGGAGATTCGTGGGTAAGAATTTATGAAGGATTGTCTTTGGGATCACAATATTTTGATATATCGATATCGCCATTCTTTAAGGATGATAAAACTGTATATGTAGGAACTGATGGTGAGGGCGTTTTTAGGTCACTAGACAGTGGTCTTTCTTGGGAACCAACCAACCTGGGTCTTAAAGGAATGATAGTGACAGGACTATCCATTGGTGATAACTATTCTCGCGAAAAGACACTTTATGCAGGTACTTCATCTCGTGGGTTATTTATGGGTTCACAGTTGCAAGCCGGTCCGTTTTTTGAACCTGTTAAGCAAAGTGCTTTGCCAGGCGAATACACTCTTCTTGGTTGGTTGGTTGTATTTGGATTGTTAATAACTGTAATAGTTTTGAGTTTTCTTGTTTACAAGTATAGAAAATGGTCACGCCAACGAAAATCTCTAAAAACAAATCCTTATCTCTGGACTGAATCAACTAAATAGCTTTTACACAGTAAATAACAATTAGTTTTGTGGCTCATAGCCGATGTTTAACTAATGGGATGGTGTTTATAAGAATGAAAATCACTCAAGTTACAAGTGAAGTTTTTGAATGGGATAGGCCAACTATTTGGAATGGCCATCATCTTTATGGACCGGGACGTCTGCATAAAGTTACTGTATTTACGGACGAAGGTGTTAATGGTGTTGGGTGGAATGGAGGTACAGCAGCAGAACGCCCCCTAGGATTAATGACAGGTTATATTGATTATTTCCGCCATATCCTTATTGGAAAAAATCCATTGGATACCAGTGATATTGTATCGGAGTTAGGAGATAACCAGATAAAAATACTAGGTCCATCTGGATTAAATACGCAAGCTTTAGCAGCCATTAATATTGCTTGCTGGGATATAAAGGGCAAGGTTGAAGGTAAATCGGTTCATAAGATGCTGGGCGGAGTACAAGACCGTATAAAAACTTACATTGCTGGCGGCTATTATGCACCAGGTAAAGGCTTGGAAGAATTACGGGATGAGCTTTTATACAATGTGGAAGAATTGCATTCAAAGGCCGTAAAAATAAAGATTGGTGATCCCAAAGCAGGTATCGCTTTGGACATGAAGCGAGTAGAAATGGCCAGAAAAACAGTAGGCGACAGTGTAGATCTCATGGTTGATGCCAACTGTGCTTTAGACCTGAAATCATCTTTAGAGTTCGCCAAAGAATTGGAACAGTTTGATGTTTATTGGTTTGAGGAACCTTTGCCTATACATGACTATGAAGGCCATAGTAGACTTGCTGAATCTACCTCGATAAAAATAGCAACTGGCGAAAATGGTTATACTATTGCCCATTTTGCTACTTTATTAGAAAAAAAGGGAGCATCAGTTTTAAATGTTGATGTAACAATTTGCCCTGGATATGATGTGGCTCTTAAGGTAGCGAATATGGCTGCTAGGTCTGGCGTTACAATAGCCCCACATGGTTGCCAGGAACTTCAGCTATCTTTAGCTGCAGCAGTTAAACATGGCGAATTTTTAGAGTACTATCCAACTGAGGTTGATCCATTAAGGAGTGACATGTTTTATCCAAAATTGGTTCTTGATAGTGACGGATTTGTCACCGTTCCTGATAGACCTGGTATTGGTTTTGAATTAAATATGGATCTTCTTAACAGATATCGGGTTTCTTGAAAATTATTAATACTTGGCCATTTGTTCGAAAAATACCAAGTAAAGAATTATCTAATCTTCAGTTCGATTCGCTTGTTTTTTTGAAAAGTTGACGAATAACTTGAGAGAATCAGGGTTGGATACCGACTCAATATTCAAAGCTTCATGTACAGGTGTTCCCGAGAGTATCTTTTTCACAGGTATTTCTAGTTTTTTGCCATTTAATGTTTTAGGTATTGATTCAACCCGAATAATCTGATTAGGTACGTGTCTCGGAGATAGGTTTGATCTGATTTGGGTTTTTATTTTATCGTCTAAATTAGATGTCATTCCCAACTTGCTTGCGACAGCTATGAAAAGTATCAGTTGGCTTTCTTCATTATTAGTTGGCAGATCAATTATTAAGCTGTCATCTATTTCTTTGATGCTGTCAATGATGCGATAAAATTCACTGGTTCCCATACGGATTCCTCCTCGGTTTAACGTCGAGTCTGATCGTCCATAGATGATGCAAGTGCCTCTATCGGTTATCTTAATCCAATCACCATGCCGCCATGTTTGAGGATATAAGTCGAAATATGATTGATGATAGCGTTTGTTTCCCAAGTCATTCCAGAAATTAGTAGGCATAGAAGGCATTGGTTTTTCGATCACGAGTTCTCCTACCTCATTTAGTAGAGATTTCCCAGATGGATCATAGGCTTCCACTTTGGCACCAAGACAGCGACATTGAATCTCGCCTGCTGTTATGGGTAGCAGTGGTATAGGTCCGACAAATCCTGTACATAAATCTGTCCCACCACTGAATGACCCAAGTAAAAGAGTTTCATTCACGTTATCATAAACCCATTTAAATCCTTCAGGGCTTAGCGGTGAACCTGTTGATCCCAGTCCTTTTATCAATGATGTATTGAAATGTTTACTAGGGTTCAAGTTTGCTTTCATACACGATTGAATGAAAGGGGCCGATGTACCAAAATAAGTTGTACCAGTATCTTCTGCAAATTTCCATAGGGTATCAAGATTAGGATATGCCGGGTCGCCATCGTATAAGACTAATGTAGAACCAATTAGCAACCCACCTATTAACAGATTCCACATCATCCATCCTGTTGTTGTAAACCAGAAGAAATTGTCTGCCTGTTTTAGGTCAAGATGGAGAGAGAGCACTTTCATATGTTCAATTATTATCCCACCATGACTATGAACTATCGGTTTGGGTAATCCAGTTGTACCAGAAGAATATAGAATCCATAGAGGGTGGCTGAATGGTACTTGTTCAAAAATTGGATCATGAGTTTCGGATTCAACTTCATCCCATATGATATATTTATTGATATCTAAATTAGGCTTTGTACTAAGGTAAGGGAGGACTATAGTGGTGTCTAAACTCTTAATTGTATTTGATAAGTCCTTTATATCTGAGGTCTTATCAAAATCCTTTCCCCCAAATCGATAGCCGTCTACTGTTATAAGTATTTTCGGTTCAATTTGTTGGAAACGATCGATTATACTGTTAATTCCAAACTCAGGTGAGCATGCGGACCAGATTGCCCCTATACTTGCTGTCGCCAAGAATCCAATTATTGCTTCAGGTATATTTGGCATTACAGCACATACCCGGTCTCCTTTCTTAACACCAAGCTTTCTAAGACCATCTGAAAATGAACCTACACGTTGTGTTAGCTCCCTGTGAGATATTTTTGATATATTCCTTATTTCTGATTTGGATATAATCGCTGTGTTGTCAGTATTCAATTTTAAAGATTGTTCAGCATAATTAAGTTTTGCACCTTGAAACCAATTTGTATTTGGCATTTTTGAATTATCAATTACATGGCTGTAAGTGTGGGAATAAGTAATCTTAAAATATGACCATAGAGATTCCCAAAATGCGTCTATATCGTCTACAGACCAATTCCATAGATCAATATATCCTTCAAAGTTTAGATTACGTGTTCTGGACAGCCATTCTATGTAATTGGCTATATTTGATGTGGCTTTACGCTCGGGTGATGGTTGCCATAAAACTGAACCTTCTTTAACTGTATTTTGGTTCTTTTCTTGCATGTAATTGGATCTGGTTTACAGATAGTATATTTTTAAGAAGGAGGTTTGAGTTTTTCAAATTGTGTTCGGTAAATTTCCGCATTGTCTTGAGGATCATAGCCTACAGTAGATCTTGCATGGTTAATATCCCAAAAACGCCAACTGTTGTTGGAAACCCCATAGAAAATTTGGAATCCTAGTTTCTCGATGTCGATACACTTTTGTACAAGTTGAGATATATCTCTATAAGAACACCAAGTTGCAAACTGTCTTACTCCTACCAATGGACTGTTTGATGTGTTGACCGATCCTATTCTGATACAGGCAAATTCGATACCGAATTTGTCAAAATAGAATCTACCTAGTGATTCTCCGTACTGTTTGCTAATTCCATAATGACCGTCTGGTCGGATAGGTACTTTATGGTCAACCAAATCATAAGAGCCGGGAGACAGATTGTTGTAGTTGCCTGCCACGATTGAAGAGTATGGTTTGACAAGTTCATACATTCCAACCACATGATTTGAACTAGCAAATATAACTCGTTTACATTTAGACAGCCTAGAAGCTTCAAAAACATTATAGGTGCCTAGTAAGTTAGTATCTGAAACAGATTCCCAATCAGCATTTGAATTAGGATTGGCAGCTAAATGGATTACAACATCTGTGTTTTCAAAGAAGGGTAAGATCGAATCAATATCCGTGATATCACCATGAAAGGACTTGTTATTGTCGAATTCAAATTTATCCAATCCTGACAATTCGTGGTTTATTAAGGACTTAAATAAAATTTTCCCAATTAGCCCAGAGGATCCAGTAATTAAAATTCTCATGTTTTCCTTATTATCTATTTTAGCAATTATAATATTTGGTATTTTAAAGATGGTATTTCTATTGGGCAAGTTTCTCAGTTTAAAGGGTAACCTTTAATTAAACGCTAGAGATTATGATACAAAAATATTATTTAACTGTAATACGTCTTCACATATGGTGCTAATACCGGATACAATAACCTTGCCTCGGTTCTAATTAATTATATGGAGGCTTTAGTTGAATCAATTAAAGACACGATTATTTTTTGTATGCAGTTGCATGGTAGTTTTGTTGCTAATAGCCTGTACGGATGAGGATAAGAATTCTGTCGCCTATCCTAACTCTCCCCCACCTGTCGATCAGCCATCTGCAAAATTGCTATCGCTTAGTATGGAATCATACGTAACTGGAGATGTAGAGTTAGTAACGATGAAATCGCTAGCAGATCCCGACCCTGAAGGTAAAGAATTTAAAGTGCAGCTTCAGGACGAGTCTGGTAGTGGAAGCTATGTTTTTTCTCCATCGCAATTTTCTTTCAAAGTTGGTGAATCTATAAATTTTGTGCTTAATTCCGAGACAGAATTCCACACATTTACGATTGATAAACTAGATATTGATGCTGCTGTTGATGTGGGAGAAACAGTTAGTTTTAATGTCAAATTTGATCGTGTAGGGGTATTTGATCTAGTTTGTATACCTCATCAGACTCAGGGAATGGTTAGCACTATATCTGTTTCCAATTGATACTAATTCCAGTCTTGTTATGACTAATATAAAATACAGTTCTGAGTGGGGGCTTTTCTCCACTTTTGTGGTAGGAAGTCTTCCGAGGCCACAGTGGCTTCGGGAGATTATTGACGATCTGAAATCCGGATTGTTATCTGATTCTCAAGCAGATGATTTGTTTGATCAAGCTATACCTTCAGCTATAACTATGCAAGAACGCGCGGGACTTGATTTCATTTCAGATGGAGAGTGGCGCCGGGAAAGCTATGTCAAAGTTTTTTCAAAAGCTGTAAATGGATTCACAGATGATCTTATAGCAGGAGGGTTAAGTACTACATCTAGATTGAAGTATCCAGCAGTCGTGGAAAAGATAATTCAAGAACACCCGATAGCTGAACGAGAGACCTCTTTTCTTATAAGGAATTCTTCTGCAAAAACCATCGTAGCAATACCGTCTCCATATACAATTGCGAGAAGGATGTGGAGTGCTGAATATTCACGAGCTGCTTATAATACTAGGCAAGATTTTATGAGGGCATGTATACCAATTTTGCGCGATGAGGTTAGGCTGCTCGAGGATTTGGGTGTTGATGCAATACAACTCGATGATCCTTGGTTATCTCTACTTGTAGATAGCAATTACAGAAAAACAGAAGGGATAATTGATATAGAAGAAGAGATCGCTCTTTCGGTTGAAGGGGTTAACGGAGTAGCTGTTGGCGCAAACAAAGTTCCTTTGAGCGTACATTTATGCCATGCTCATTTTAACCGCCAGCATGGTAGTAGTGGACCATACGATCTAATCAAATCAGCTTTTTATAGAATGAATGTAGAAAGGTTTGCTATAGAATTTGCTACCCCTGATGCTGGTGGTATTGATATTTTGAAAGACTTTCCTGAGGATAAAATTTTGGGACTGGGAGTAATAGATCATACTGATCCTAATATTGAAAAGGCTGAAGACGTAGTAAAAAGAGTAGAAGATGCGATGAAATTTGTTCCAGTTGAACGGCTTACTTTGAATCCAGATTGTGGTTTTTCACCTTCAAGTGCTAACCCTATGGATATTGATGAAGCATATTTGAAATTGAAATCGATGTGTGATGCTTCAGATATATTAAGAAATAAATACGCCTGAATATGGAAAATAAACGACCAGAACCCAAGTTTGATTGGTTTGTGCCAATTGATGGAGACGGTTTTTATATTGGGACACTTAAAGCTGAAAGGCCTCCTAAATTCGAATATTTGTTGGAGGTTGTTAGAGCTGCTGAGATCAATGGGTTTTATTCCATGCTAATTCCGACTAGGTTTTCAAATGGTCTTTTTGACGAAAACGCTGATCTATCTGAGACTTGGACTACAGTAACTGCTCTGGCAACATTGACTAGTAAAATGCGGTTTATTGTAGCAGTTAGACCTGGTTTTATTTCCACAGGGCTATTTGCCCATATGGTCGCTACCTTAGATCAGATTAGTGGTGGAAGGATCGATATTAACGTTGTTCCTGGTGGAATCGGGGGTGATCTTGAAAGATTAGGCGAAAATATTGATCATGCTAGTCGTTATAAAAGGGCAGAAGAATTTATTTCTGCATGTAGATCTCTTTGGAATAGTCCAGGTCCAGTTGAATTCAATGGTGATTTTGTGAACCTTAATGGAGCAGTGCTTTCTCCTAGACCAATAGGAGATGGTCCTCTTTTTTATCTAGGAGGTGCGTCTGAATCTGCTATTAAATTAGCGGCTAAAAAAGCTGATGTTTACTTATCATGGATAAGGCCTAGAGAAGAAATAGGTAAATTTATTGATAAATCTAACGAGGAGTATTTTTTGTCTGGGCGTACACCTAAGTATGGTCTCAGATCGCATGTTATCGTTAGAGATACTGAAGATGAAGCATTTCTAGCAGCAGATCAACTTATTTCTCAAGCAGATGACAGTGTAAAAAAACAACGTAACGTTGCTCTGATGCAATCTAAACGATCTGGTATGAACCAGCCTACAGCTATTTTAAAGGGCCATAAATTAGGCTCGCATTTATGGACAGGGATATCAACAGTTCGTGTAAATTGTGGAACTGCTTTGGTAGGCAATTACACCCAGATAGCAAATGAATTACTTCAATATTGGAGACTTGGGATTGACGAATTTATTCTTTCTGGGTATCCGCATTTGGAGGAAAGCAACAGGGTTTCTGAAAACCTAATCCCTGTTGCTAGGAAGCTTATTATGGAAGAAAGAAGTTATTTAAATGCCTAAAGCTGAAATTGTTTCAATTGGATCTGAATTATTACTCGGCCAAATCATAGATACAAACGCATCCTGGCTTGCGAAAAAATTGACTAATGTAGGAGTTGATCTCTTTTACAAGACAGTTGTTGGAGATAATCGATTTCGAATGAATGAAGTGGTCGACCAAGCACTTACTAGATCAGACATTGTTATCACCGGTGGAGGGATTGGTCCTACCCAAGACGATATAACTCGAGAAACGATAGCGGCTGTGACAAATAGAAAGTTGGTCTTAGATCGAGGTTTTTTGGACGAAATAAATGAAAGATTTAGGAATCGTGGACTGGTTATGACCGATAATAACGAGAGGCAGGCCTATATTCCTGAAGGGGCAATTAAGGTTTCAAACCCTAATGGGACAGCTCCTTCATTTATTGTAGAAGATCAACGAGGTGTTGTGATTGCTTTGCCTGGAGTACCTTTTGAAATGAAATGGTTATTTGAAAATGAAGTTGTGCCGTATTTGTCACGGAAATTTGGTTTACAAGAGACAATTACATATAGGATTTTGAAAGTTTCTCATATAGGTGAGAGTGCAGTAGACGATCTCATAGGGGGTTTGATTGCAAATTCGCAGAATCCAACAGTGGGGGTTTTAGCTCATCCAGGACAGGTTGATGTGAGAATAGCTGCTAAGGCATCTAGTATTGGAGAAGCCAAGAAACTCATTTTGCCTGTAGAAAATAAAATCAGATCTTTGTTAGGTAGGCATATTTTTGGTGTGGATGACCAAACTATTGAAGATGTTTTAGCAGATAGGTTAGTTGAAACAGGTATTACCCTAGCTGTTTATGAGGATACTACACAGGGTATGGTGTCAGAACGAATATTAAAATCGAGTGGAGCAAATTTTGTTCAGGGTATTATTGGAAATGGAAACTCCACATTAAAATCCTTGTTATCTGAGGTGGTTGGAACCGATGATCTGAAAGTTGTTATGGATAATCCCAGAGAGCTAGTTAACCAACTCGCTCGATCTGTTCGATTGAGAGCTGGATCTGATTGGGGGATAGGTATTCATGGCATTCCGGCAAATGATGTTAAAACAGAAAATCTTGGCCATGGACAGACATTTTTGTCAATTACTAATGGTAGTGAATTTGTTACTCGTGAATACAATATTGCAGGTACAGGTCGTCCTGATCGTATTAGAATAAGCCAGAAT
>CEUS01089798.1_pt1 | contig 22492 bp, 20 predicted proteins | sample 427031 | NCBI WGS metagenome assembly CEUS01 (sample SAMEA2622837, study PRJEB7988) | marine metagenome | biome: marine biome (ENVO:00000447); feature: marine epipelagic mixed layer (ENVO:xxxxxxxxx); material: "saline water (ENVO:00002010), including plankton (ENVO:xxxxxxxx)" | depth 140 m | reverse complement strand
TCCCTTCCTACCGAGTTACTTCCAGGAGATGGGCGTTTCGGTTCAGGGCCATCCAAAGTCCGGGTTGAAGCTCTTCAGGCCTTCTTTGATGCAGCGCCTGGCTATTTAGGCACTAGTCATCGTCAAGATAATGTGAGGCAACATGTTGCCAGGTTGCGGTCCGGCTTATCTTATTTGTTCGATCTTCCAGACGGCTGGGAAGTAATTCTCGGTAACGGCGGCACAACGTCTTTCTGGGATGCGGCATCTTTCTCGCTCATCGAATCGTCAAGTCAACATTTGTCCTTCGGCGAGTTTTCCTCCAAATTCGTGAAAGTCGTTGAGCAAGCTCCGCATCTTCGGGAGCCAGAAGTAATCGTTAGCGACCCTGGTTCTTGCCCAGCAGCCGTGGAGTCGCAGGTTGATACTTATGCGCTGACCCATAATGAAACTTCAACTGGTGTGACAGCGGCCCTGAAGCGCCCAGGTCAAGATGGTCTCGTAATAGTTGACGCTACCTCTGCGGCGGGAGCTATTCGATGGGACCTAAGTGAGGTGGACTGTTACTACTTCGCACCTCAGAAAGCGTTAGCGTCAGACGGCGGGTTATGGCTCGCTGCCTGCTCGCCTGCTGCTGTTGCCCGAATCGAGACCTTATGTTCCGGTTCCCGTTGGGTTCCCGCCAGCTTGGACCTGGGGGTTGCGTTGTCTAACTCTCGGCAAGATCAGACCTATAACACGCCGAGTTTGGCGACGATTTTCTTGGCGGCGGAGATGGTCGATTGGATTAATGAGTCCGGTGGTCTCGGGTGGGCGGAAGATAGATGCGGCCATAGCAGTGGAATTATTTACCGCTGGGCGGAAGAACGCTCCTTCGCTCAACCATTTGTGGCCGACTCTCGTGAGCGCTCCCCTGTTGTTTGCACCATTGACTTCGAGGGCGTCGATGCAGACACCATCAGTGCAGTCCTGCGAGCAAACGGGATTGTAGATACCGAGTCGTATCGAAAGCTTGGCCGAAATCAATTACGTATAGCTACTTTCCCCGCTATAGAACCTGAAGATGTGGAAGCTTTGTGCGCTTGCATTGACTACGTCGTGGAAGAACTGGGCTAAACAGAGTCGGGTATGCCTAGCCGGTCACCCAGAGCACGAAGTCAACGGGCTCATGTCCAACGAAGGCTTTCGCTTAGTTCAGGAACGAATGATCCGGATGCATCGCTAGCAGACGCGCCGCTGATCGCTGTCGGGATAGAACTTGGCTCCAACAGTTTGACGGCTCCAGCGAAAGGTCGTTATTCGCGGCGTCAAACGTCCACCAAGCACCCTCTTCTATCTCCAATCTGAGTTGCCCGGGACTCCATCCTGAGTATCCGATGTAATAGCGGACTGTGCTCGCATCTATCTGATCGGAATCTAGGTCGGCTTCAAGATCAAGGATCGCAATTCCTTCTGTGACCGCAGTGGAGCCCGCCCAGAGCTCTGATACGGGCGCTAACGCTAGAACTGCATCAGGTTGAACTGGTCCTCCTGAAAACACCTGAGTCGAGCAATCTATACCGACCGCCCAATGCGGAAGAGCCCCATCTAGAACAGCCGAGGACGGTCGATTGAGAATGACTCCCAACGAGCCCTCAGAGCCGTGCTCCAGCATAAGAACGACCGAACGTCGGAAATTTGGATCCTCTAGTTGTGGCGTCGCTACTAGCAACGAACCTCGATGTGGTTCGATCGTCGGCGTTATAAGCCGGTCCGTCATATTGCCCCGGCTTTCAAAGTTCGCAATATCTCATAACACCATAAGGTTGGGTGTTCCTAGTTGACGTCTCCGCCTGATGCTTCAGTCACGTCTTGTTTACCAGCTGTGATCCAAGGCATCATCGCTCGAAGTTCTGCACCTACTGCTTCGATCGGGTGTTCCTTACCTTCGTCGACAAGGCGCTTGTAGTTGGGTAATCCTTTGCGGTTTTCTTCGATCCATTCATTGGCGAAGGTTCCGTCTTGAATCTCTGCCAGGATGCGCTTCATTTCAGCGCGCGTTTCATCGGTGATAATGCGCGGACCTCGGGTCAAATCACCGTACTCCGCAGTAGTTGAAATCGAGTAGCGCATGCCAGCGATTCCAGCTTCGTATATGAAGTCCACAATCAGCTTTACTTCGTGGAGCGTTTCAAAGTAAGCGGATTCAGGTTGATAACCAGCTTCGACAAGGGTGTCGTAGCCAGCGCGAATGAGTTCAGTAAGGCCACCACATAGAACGACTTGTTCACCGAAAAGATCTGTTTCTGTTTCCTCAGCGAAGGTGGTTGTCAGAACTCCACCTCGCGTGCCTCCGATTCCTTTCGCGTAGGCCAAGGCATCGTTCAACGCGTTGCCGCTCGCATCTTGGTGAATCGCGACGAGCGCAGGAACGCCACCGCCTTCGGCATACGTGCGTCGCACATTGTGACCCGGACCCTTTGGAGCGATCATCCACACGTCCACATCATCGGGCGGCTGGATCTGATCAAAGTGGATGTTGAATCCGTGCGAAAACGCTACGGCGTTGCCTGCCGACAAGTTGGGAGCTATGTGCTCTGAATAGATCGCAGCTTGCTCGGTGTCTGGAAGCGCCATCATCATGATGTCTGCCTGTTCTGCCGCTGCAGCGATGCCCAAGACGGTGAGACCTTCCGATTCTGCCTTGGCAACCGAAGATGATCCTTCTCTGAGACCAACTACGACATTAACGCCGCTGTCCCGGAGATTTAACGCATGCGCATGGCCTTGCGATCCGTAACCCATAATTGCCACGGTGCGCCCAGCGAGGTGCCCCAAGTCGGCGTCGTCTTCATAGTAAATAGTTGCGGGCATCACTCTGCTCCTCTTAGAAAGCCGTTCTTCGGCTAGAGATTCGTTTGTTCCTTAATCTGATTTTGAGTCACCAAGGTGCCCCAATGCAATCCGACCTGTTCGTTGAAGCTCAATAATGCCGAATTTGCGCAATGCAGTCTCGCAGAGATCAAGCTGGTTTGGGTGGGCGTGAACACTAATTATTGTCTCGCTTGGGTTTGAATCGACTATCGAACCTCCAAATGACTCAAGTAGTTCGTGCACAGCTTTGGAGTCATTCGAAGCTATTCGCGCCAACATGAGCTCACGTTCGATGGAAGAAGCTGGTTGTAGCTCAGTGATCTCAAGTACGTTGACGAGTTTGTCGAGCTGCTTAGCTATCTGAGCTGCGTCAGTGTTGTGAACGTCGACGACGATACTAATTCTGCTTAACGAGGGGTCATCTGTAGGCGCCACAGCAAGGGAGAAGATGTTGAAACCTCTCCTACTGAACAGTCCTGCTATACGAGCTAGGACCCCAAACTTATTCTCAACCAGTACAGACAGTATGTGAAGGTTCCGTTGTGTGGCACTTGGGTCCTCCTGGGTCATGAGGGCGCCGTGCCTTTCGCCTTGGCTTCTGCGTCACCTTCGGGTCCAAGGATTATGTCGTCGTTAGAGCCCCCGGCCGGAACCATGGGATAGACCTTTTCGAAAGCGTCAACGCGAAAGTCGATAACTACTGGGCGATCATTGATCGAATTGGCTTTTTCGATCGCAGCGACAACTTCCTCCGCTGACTCGACTCGAATACCGGTACAACCCATAGCTTCAGCCCAGCCAACGTAGTCCGGATGGTCGGGACTCAAATAGACCTCGCTGTAACGCTCATCATAAAAAAGTTCCTGCCACTGGCGGACCATGCCAAGGTAAGCATTATTGAGGATGGCTACCTTGACCGGAATATTTTCTGCGGCGGCTGTTATCAATTCTTGAGCGGTCATTTGGAAGCAACCGTCGCCGTCTACTGCCCATACCATTTTGTCTGGTTGACCAGCTTTGGCGCCGATGGCGGCCGGAACTGCGAATCCCATAGTTCCAAGCCCACCAGAGTTGACCCACGTGTAGGGGTGATCGAATTTCCAAAATTGACTTGCCCACATCTGGTGTTGGCCAACACCCGCCACAACTATCGTGTCATCTGGGGTGTTATCTCGAAGTTGTTCCAAGACATACTGAGGTTTCAGCGGAAAGCCACTGTCAGGTTGTTCATATTGCAGCGGGTGTTGTTCTTGCCAGCCGCTAATGGTCGATTTCCATTCCGAACGGTCTGACTCCGCCTCGTCCGATAGTTCATACTCTGCGACGAGTGCCTGCAGCGCTGCATTTGCGTCACCTTGTATCGCTATGTCCGGGTGCCGGACTTTGCCATGTTCAGCGGGGTCTATATCAACATGAATGATCTTTGCGTCCGGAGCGAAGAACTCTGTGTTGCCAGTGACTCTGTCATCAAAGCGCGCCCCTAAATTAATCAGCAGGTCAGACTTTTGGAACGCGGTGACTGCCGTGTAGTTGCCGTGCATTCCTGGCATCCCCAAACATCTGGGGTCACGATCCGGGAAAACTCCTCGAGCCATCAGAGTGGTAGCCACATGGATGTCTGTCAGATCGACGAACTGCTTGAGACTTTCAGCGGCTCGGGCTTTGAGTAGACCCCCTCCGGCATAGATAACAGGTCTCTCGGCAGCCCGAATGAGCTTTACGGCATCACGAATTTTTTCGATCTCAACATCACTATTTGGTGCGTAACCCGGAAGATCTAGTTCTTCCGGCCAGTACCACTCCATCATTTCGTTGCTGACGTCTTTGGGCACGTCAATAAGAACTGGGCCCGGCCGCCCAGTTGTCGCTATATGAAAAGCCTCTTTCACAATTCTTGGAATGTCAGATGGGTCTGTCACCAAGTAGTTGTGTTTCGTGACAGCCATAGTGATTCCCGTTGTGTCACATTCTTGGAAGGCATCGGAACCGATTGAGCCAAGCGCAACTTGGCCCGTAATGGCAACCATGGGTATTGAGTCCATGTAAGCGTCGCATAGCGGGGTCACGATATTGGTCGCAGCCGGTCCGCTTGTCACTATCGCCACTCCGGGCTTTCCTGTCACATGTGCGTAGCCTTGCGCCATATGACCGGCTCCCTGTTCATGCCGAACTAGGACATGTCGGATTTTGGAGTCGAGGATTGGGTCATATACGGGAAGGATCGCCCCGCCTGGAAGCCCGAACATCACCTCTACGTCGCACATCTCAAGACTTTTTATGAGGGCCTGAGCGCCTGTCAGTTCCATCTGTCCTCTCCTTACGACGAATTATTTTAGGTGAGCTTTTAGGGAGCCCTAAACGGAAAAGGTCCCCTCCGGGGACCATGGGCAAGCGGCATCGAATGACCCGCCTATGCGGGTACTACGAGAAAGCGATTAACCCAGGACTGGTCCATGTGTGATCGCATTTAGCTATTTTGGCGGCGTCAGATGCCAGTCGCAACCTCAGAGGTCAGAAGTCTGCTTGGTGTCGGCATCTCAGCGGTAGATTCATCACTCAATGGCACGGCTTTCAGGTACCACTCGTTTTGCTTTTGTGCTTACTATCGCGATCGTCGCGATTGCACTTTTGCAAACATCTGAAGGCCGTTCCTCTAAGTCAGACTCGCTTCGGGAAGAAATTTGGTGGCAATCTGAACACGAATCGGTAGCTAATCCTCAAGACTCCATTGAATTTGAGCTCTCCAACGAAAAATGCCCGTCAGATCTTCCTTCTCTCGAAGCGTTACAGATAGAAACACCTGATCTTTATTTGTCCATGTTCGTTGAGCTGCCTGGCGCGACATCTGTCGCTTTCCTAAATCCCGAACGAGGTTTTGTTGCAGAAAGAACAGGACGTGTCTTCGAATTTCGATCAGGACAACTGTTAGCAAAACCTGTGATCGACCTTTCAGACCAGACAAGCGTCGAAATGGACCAGGGGCTACTTGGTATGACCATCTCGCCAGACATGAGCTGGTTGTATCTGAATCGGACTGATTTGGCGGGTTCGAGCGTAGTAACCGCTCACGAAATCACTCCAACTATCGGTGAACTGGGATCGGGCATAGAAATTATTGTCGTAGATCAGCCATCAGCAATGCATAACGGGGGCGATCTTGTTTTTGGTCCCAGAGGACATTTGTTCGTCTCGTTTGGAGATGGAGGGGGTTTAGGCGACCCTTATGGGCACGGTCAGGACCTTTCTACTCCGCTGGGATCTATCCTGCGACTTTCGGTGGATCCGACAATGTGGCCTCCGCATCAACCTGCTCCGGATAACCCTGACCTAGGCATCGGTTCCGATCCCCGAATCTGGGTGAATGGTGTGAGAAACCCGTTCCGGTTTTCTTTCGATGAGGTGACTGGAAATCTGTGGCTCACTGACCTCGGGCAGCAATGCGTTGAAGAGATAAACATTTTGGATCTCTCCGAGGGTGGAGAAAACCTAGGGTGGAACTTGGTCGAGGGTTCAAGGCCTTTTCTAGGAGTGCCTTCACGGTCGTTGAGAGATCCGGACTTCGAGTACAGGCACGCTCGAGGGCGATGCGCGATTATCGGAGGTTTGGTTGTTTACGGTGCACTTGATCCAATTTTGGAAGGTCGGTATCTATTCACTGATATGTGCGGCGGTTATCTGATGGCTCTCGACCGTGGAGCCTCCAAACAGGTTTTTGAGTTGTCACTGCGAGTTGAGCAGCCGGTTGCCTTTGCTCGCGACCCAGCAAACAATTACTACGTCGTGGATTTAGCCAACGGAGTGTGGCAATTGGGGTCAAGGTAACTCTCTTTGCCGATAGAAGTCCCCGAGACAGAAGTGCTACAAACTGTTGCAGCATTCAAAGACCGAGGTTCGTATGGCATCCATCGACGCGATCGACGATATAGGCGCACGCCACCGGTCGCGTCTAACCGCGGCTGATCTTTCTTCGTGTGAAGCGTTACTCGAGGCTGGCGCCACAAGGCGAGGACGACGCATCATCGCCGAGACTGTCGGTGTCGCTGAAACGAGGGTCCTTGAGTGGGTCCACAAGGCAGATCTAATGAGGATTAGAGGGATCTCTACCCGTTACTCGCAGCTACTCGAAGCTGTCGGCGTCGACTCAGTACGTAAATTAAAGAAATGCCGTCCGACACAGCTTTACCAGTCGCTCGTACTTGAAAACTCTCAGCGACGGAAGCGGTTAGTGGGTCGAGCGCCTTCCGCAAAGCAAGTCGGACAGTGGGTGAAACAAGCGCGAAGGCTGCCGCAGCTGGTGAAATGAAATTAGCGGTGTAGTCACCCGCGTCGTTGGTTCAAAATTGCTGTGACTGCTTTGCCATCAGCCTGACCCTTTGAAGCTTTCATAACTGCCCCTACGAAAACCCCTTGAACTTTTTCTTCTCCCTGACAGAACTTTTCCCAAGCTTCGCTATTTTCTGCGATAGCTGCATCTACCAGTGTCTCGAGTTCTCCGGCCTCCATTGACTCAAATCCTAGATTTTGTGCAATTTCACTAGGGGCAAGCCCAGTTGCGACCATCTCACTTAGGACTTGTTTTGTCTGAGTAGCCGTTAGGTCACCGGCGTGCTCCAGTCGAATCAGCTCTACGAAATGTGTCGGATCCAGCTGTTCGGCGCCATCAATCACAAGATTCTGGATGACGTGAGTGACCGCTCGTCGGGGGTCGGCACCTGCTTCGACAGCGGCAGTAACAAGTTGTGACATACCTCGAGTGACAATCGTTGCCGCGTCTTCCATGTCTAGCCCCGCTAGGTCTATGAGTTTCTCTCTCTGCTGCGCGGGGAGTTCAGGCATGGAGTCAGTGACTTGTTGAATCCACGCTGGATCAGGTTCTAGGAGCACCAGATCTGGCTCCGGGAAGTATCGATAGTCATTCGCTTCTTCCTTGGAGCGCAGCGTATGAGTTCGTCCATCTTCGGACCAATGTCGGGTTTCTTGGGTTGGATTTTCGCCTGCCTCGTAAAGGTCGATATGTCGTTGCGCTTCGTAGGAAACGGCTCGTTGTAAGGAACGCAGCGAGTTCAAGTTCTTTATTTCACACCGGGTACGAAGTTCTTCTGATCCGGATGGTCGGACGCTTACATTCGCGTCGACTCGCATTGATCCTTCTTCCAGACGAGCTTCTGATGCTTGTGTTGCAATCAAAATTGCACGCAATTCCTCAACATACGCTCGAGCGTCTTCAGCTGATCTGATGTCTGGCTGAGAAACGATTTCCAATAGCGGGACACCTGCTCGGTTGTAATCCACTAATGCCTGATCGGCTCCGTGGATCCGGCCGTCTTCACCTCCTAGGTGAGTGGTCTTTCCCGCGTCCTCCTCTAGATGTGCTCGTTCGATTCTTATACGCGTTCCGTTTGGAAGATCTAGAGACCCGTTTACACAAATCGGACGGTCATATTGGCTTACTTGATAGTCCTTGGGCATGTCGGGGTAGAAATAGTTCTTTCGGTGGAAGACGGATGGGCGAATTTCACAGCCGAGTGCCAGCCCGATAGTCATTGCCAGTTCAACTGCACGTCGATTTAGCACAGGCAATGAACCCGGAAGTCCTAAACAGACGGGAGTGATGTTGGTATTGGGTGCATCCCCGAAACGGTTCGGCGCATGGGAGAATAATTTAGTTTCTGTCGCTAATTCGACGTGTACCTCAAGACCGACAACAGTTTCCCATTCGCTCATGGCTCGTTCCTCGTCGGCTGTTGAGATTCGATGAAGGCGGCGGCCTGGAACATCCGCTGTTCTTCTAGCTGTGGTGCCATCACTTGGACTCCAACCGGTAACCCGTGGTCACCTGTTCCAAAGGGCACAGACATCGCGGGATCGCCAACCAAATTGCTGGGTATGGTGCACGTGTCGCAGCGATACATCGTCATTGGGTCCGAACGTTCACCGAACTCGAACGCTACCGATGGCGACGTGGGTGACAAGAGGATGTCATGTTTCGCGTATGCGGCATCGAAATCTTGGCGGGTGAGGGTTCTCACTTTTTGAGCCTTGCCATAGTAGGCGTCGTAGTAGCCGGCGCTAAGAGCAAAGGTTCCAAGCATGATGCGGGCAATAACTTCGTCTCCGAATCCATTTCTACGAGTGGCCGCGTTCATGGCCGCAACGTCTTGTCCTTCAGATCTCATACCGTAACGAACACCGTCGTAGCGGGCTAAGTTGCTCGAAGCTTCCGCCGGCGCAATCAAGTAATAGGCCGTGAGCCCGTATTCGACCGCTGGGACTGAGACCGAGTCGACGATAGCCCCGCCTTCAGACAGGGCAGCCGCTGCCTCATGCAGTCGAGCGGTGACATCTTCGTCGATGCCTTCCAAGAGTTCGCTAACTATGCCTACTCGCATACCTTCGACACCGCGGTCGAGTGTTTCAGAGAGGTTCATCATTGGGGAAGGGATCGACGTGCTGTCTCGAGGGTCATGCCCTCCAATGGTTTCGAGCACTAGGGCCGCATCTCTAACGTCATTGGCAAACGGCCCAATTTGGTCAAATGAGGACGCGAACGCTATGAGTCCGTATCGGCTGACTAATCCGTATGTGGGCTTTACTCCTACTACCCCGCACAGCGACGCTGGCTGCCGTATGGAACCACCGGTATCGGATCCGAGTGCAATGGGTGCAAATCCTGCGGCTACCGCTGCCGCTGAACCTCCGCTAGAACCTCCAGGAACTCGGGTTAGGTCATGAGGATTGCGAGTTGGGCCAAAGGCCGAGTGCTCGGTCGAACTTCCCATAGCAAATTCATCAAGGTTGGTCTTACCAACAATGACAGCCCCCGCTGAACGCAAACGTTCCACGACCGTTGCATCGTAGGGTGGCTCCCAACCTTCAAGGATCTTTGACGAGCATGTTGTGGCAAGCGCCCGGGTGCACAAATTATCTTTCAGCGCTACAGGCACACCGGCCAGCGGACCAGGGTCCCGGCCCGAGGCCACCATTTCGTCAATGGTCGCTGCTGTTTCCATCGCCACTTCGCGGTCAATTGCATTGAAGGCGTGTACATCATTCTCCCGAGCATCGATCACTCGAAGGTAGTGCTGCAACGCTTCTTGGGCGCTTCGACGCGAATCGCGAACATTTGAGGCGAGGTCTGTCGCTGAATTCAAGATGATTCTCCTAGGACAGGAGGAACCCGGAATTGATTTTCGGAGACATCAGGCGCCTGATTCATCACGTCGCTAGGTTCGATAGTCGGTCCAGGAACGTCGTCTCTTAAGACATTATTCAGCGGGTAGGGATGTGACATCGGTTCGACGGCATCAAGGTCGAGTGTCTCAAGTTGTTGAGCATGGCCAAGAATCTTTCCGAGATGTTCGGTGAAATGCAGCAGTTCTGCTTCATCGAGGTCTATCCGAGCTAGTGAAGCTATATGGGCTACGAGATCTTGTGAGAGTGATTCTTCCATTTGTTATCTCCGAAGCAGTTCACATGTATGGGTCGTTTGCGCTTAAAGGTTCCTGCCACCAATCCTCTGGGGACGGTGTCCAACTCTCAACAGGAAGAGGATAGATGCAATCCACAGGACATGGATCAAGGCATTTATCGCAACCCGAACACAACTCCGGGAGAATGATCACATCAATACCATGGTTGAAGATCGCGCCGAAGTTGGGTGGGCAGGCTCGTAAGCAAGCATCGCAGTTGATGCACTCTGACATTTCTATATACATCGGCGCGTTTGGCCACTTCGGGTTACGTAAGCGATTCTCGATTCGCGACAATCTCGCGGCGCTGTTTCCCGATGCCATTAAGAGAATTCTACGTGGCGACATTGATCACCAACTCGCAACTACCCAAACATCCGAGGTTATTCTTGAGAGGGCACCCACAGAGATACCGGCGATCCGGGTTGCAACATAGAGCCGGGTGGTGGCTCTGACCCTTGGACTTCCTGCCCGGAACCGTCGATTTCACCAATCACGAGTCCGAGTTCAGCGAGACGTCGTTCTGCTTCAAGTACAGATAACCCGCGCATGTCAGGCACTTCACGCCGATCAGGGCCTGCTGAGATCGTGATGGAAATTGGCGATCCTCGATCCACAAGCAGTCCGGCTGCGAGGTCTTGTCTTATTACGACGCCTTCATCAACAGATTCAGAGTTCTCCATTTTGACTGGTTTGCCAATGGTGAGTTGGAGAGCATCGATAGCCTGCCGGGCCGTTTCTCGAGTGAGTCCTACTAGTTGTGGGACTGTTCGCGGTACAGGTCCTCCTGAGACGACTAAGACCGCTCGCGTTCCAGGTTCTCTGAGTCTTCCTCCCAATACCGGTTCACTGTCAATCAACAGTTTGAGGACTTGCCCGGCTGCAACGTTTTCGTCATAAACAGGTTGTACTAGATCTACTTCGAAACCTTTCGCTTCAAGTCGGGCAGAAGCGACTTCAGTGGATAATCCAAGCACGAGCGGAGTCATGCGGAGGCGCGGCCCACTCGCGACTTCTACTATCAGCATGTCGCCTTCCGCTAATCGACTTCCTGGTGACGGCCATTGAGCGACAATGATTCCACTTGGTAATTCATCAGTTCGGATTTGATCTTCATCAAGTACCCATAAAAAAGAGTCCGCTATGGCTCTGACTTCACCGATCGTTCGTCCCTCGTACCGTTCGACAAGGTGAGTCGAGACTCCCTGAGGGCGCACGCTGCTAACTGCCCACGCTGCACCAACTGACAATATGGCGAGCACGGCAACTACTAGGCCACCCAATTTCCATACTGGACGCCAATAAACCTCTTCCGTCTCGATTATCGGAGCGGCTATAGAACCTGAAGGTAGAGTTGCCAGAACCTCCGGGTCGATAACGGTTTCCGGAACCACCACAGGTGCGGGCTTAACGAAGTGTTTAGCAGCTGCTGCCAGGCCTTCTGCTAATGCTGAAGCGCTAACTCGCTGCGCAGGGTCGATAGCGAGGGCTGTTTCAAGCATCACTCGCGCGGAGCCGAAAACTTCGCTGATTTCGATTGTTTCCTCATTCTCAGGCTCGAGACGAGATCGTTTTGAGGCCGAACCTTTGACTGGTGAATTTCCAATCACTGCTGTGAGTGTCGCTGCCAGCGAGTAGACGTCGGACTTCGGGGAGTTGAGTCCCAGAGCGGTTTCCGGAGCTACAAAATCTGACGATCGACCCGCAAATCCGGTGCCCACCATGTCTAGTCGACCCTTTTCGGCAGCAATCAGCGCGTTCGTTAGGTAAATCGCTGAGAGTTTGGGATAACCGTTGTAGCCCAGTATCACGTTCGCTGGCGATACATCTCCATGACTTAATCCTTGATCATGGATAGCTGACAAGCCCGTAGCGAGTTCGAAGCCAAGTTTGATCGCCTGCGATGCCGTCAGCTGGTAGCCATCCTCCAGGAATGATGCCAAAGCAATACCTGGAAAATATTCAGTTACGACATACACCCTGTCCTCAAAGCGACCCCAATCGAGGACTTGTTCCACGAACGGATGCGACACCAATGCCGCTGTGGCAGTATCTGCGGCCAGTCGCCGAGAGAATTCGACGTCCTCGGAGATCGAGGCATTCAAGATCTTCACCGAGACCTGATCTCCGGTTTCTAGGTCATGGGCCAGGTACTCAGATGAACCTTCATGGGCGTCATAAAGAACCTTGAGACGGTACCGATCGTTGAGGACTCGACCCGTGAACTGATCTGGTTCACCTCTAAGCACACCCTGACAGTACCGCTACTCGTCGAACATCTGACGTCGCTGAATTTTATGATTCAAGACAATCAGGCAAGATAGGGAGGTGGAAGAGCAACAAAGCGATCGACCATTTGACCCTGATGGCCGCACGAACTGGAGCTTACGGCGAGGGGTTGCGCCGACTCTGACCATATTGGTAGTCGCGTTGTTACTGGTAGTTGTTTGGGTTGCTGCCGCAAGTCGAGGCGCTCCGCGTCCGTCAACGTTTCCGACAGGGTTATTAGCAGTGATCCCCGAAGAAGGCGATCAAGCGCCGAAACAGACACTCGTTGGTGTTTCCCTGAGTCCTGGCTGGCAACCAACGGTGATAATTGATGGAATTGTGATTCCCGACGAAGAATTAAGTGGAGGCACTCGGCAGCTCGGAGAATTCTTTTTCGCACCGGGGGAAGACATGGTGATCAACCAGTTGCGAAGGGGTCACATTTGCGCTCAGGTCATTGCTATTCCAACTATCGATATTGAGGTAGATAACATCGATCATCGTTGGTGTTGGACTTCATTTTGATCAGCGTTTAGGGCAATTCGCCGATCTCGAGTATCCGACGAAGTTCATCCTCCCCCACGATCGGGACTCCCAGCTCTTCGGCCTTATCCAGTTTCGATTGGCCAGCCTCGGCGCCTACCACCAAGGCGTACGTACTCTTTGAAACGCTCCCCGGAGATTTGCCTCCCCTAGCGATTATTGCTTTTTTGGCCTCTTCTCGGTTGATGAACCAGCCATCTAATGATCCTGTAACCACTACGGAGCGTCCTACCAGAATCTGGGGCGCTTCGGTCTCTACGTCAATCAGGTCGAGCCGTACTCCGTTGAATTTCAGCTTTTCTACAACCGACTGATTATGGCTATCGCTGAAGAAATCTGTGACGCTTTGAGCGATCACCGGCCCGATGCCGTCGATGGCTTCAATCTCACCTGCATCTGCGTTAGCAATTGCTTCCAGACCACCGAACCGTCGCGCAATGAGTTCAGCAGCGCTTGGGCCAAGATGTTCAATTCCTAGGCCAATCAAAACATTGGGTAGTGGACGCTCACGTGCTTCGTTAATTGCAGTCATGAGGTTGTTGACCAGAGTTTCATTAGACGCGTCCGCCACTAAGACTTCTAGTAGCTGATTTTTGGTCAACCCGAATAGATCGCCCACATCTCTTACAAGGCCTTGTTCTACCAAGCCCCGAACCGTACGTTCGCCAAGACCTTCGATGTCTAGAGCGTTTCTGCTAGCGAAGTGAATGATGCCTGTCTGTACGCGGGCCGGGCATGTTCGACTTAGGCAATAGGTGTTGGCGTCGCCATCTGATCGCACAAAAGCCGAACCGCAACTTGGACATGTCCTCGGAAAGGACCATGGCTGCGATTCGCTATCACGTTCCGCTAAAACTGGTCCCACTACTTCGGGGATCACGTCTCCAGCTTTACGCACTACGACCATGTCGCCGGGGCGAACGTCCTTGACCGCTACCTGGTCCTCGTTATGAAGGGTCGCCATACCCACCGTGGAACCTCCCACAAAGACAGGTTCGAGTACGGCAAACGGCGTCGCTCGTCCGGTACGCCCTACTGAAACGTCGATTTGTAGGAGACGGGTAATCTTCTCTTCGGGCGGGAATTTAAATGCGATCGCCCAGCGTGGGGCACGACTGGTTGAGCCAAGTTTCTCTCGCTGGGAGAGATCGGCCAACTTAACTACGACTCCATCTATTTCATAGTCAGGCTCATGGCGTTTTCCCATCCACTTCTCGCAATATTCTCGAACGTCAGAGAAATCTGAAAATTCTTGTATTTCAGGATTGACTGGGAGTCCCAGGCTTTCGAGCAATGCGAAGGTTTCCTCAGAAGAGGATATGGCTGGGCCACCACTTACCTGTCCCAGTTGGTAGCTCCAAAAGGCGAGGTTCCTTGAGGCAGTGACTTCGGGGTCTTTTTGTCGCAAACTTCCAGCCGCTGTGTTTCTAGGGTTCGCAAAAGCAGCTCCACCGCTTGCTATCTGCTGTCGGTTCAATTCGTCAAATTGAGAAATGGGAAGGTACACCTCACCTCGTACTTCCAAGGTTGTCGGTGAACCATCAATTCGGTGTGGAATCCCCTTGATCGTCAACACGTTATGTGTGACATCTTCACCGACTCGCCCGTTACCTCGGGTGGCAGCTCGGATCAGTTCCCCGTCCTCGTAGCGGATAGAGACAGCAAGGCCATCAAACTTTAATTCGCAAACAAATTTTGGCTTGTCCGGAGCATCCAAACTCTTCAGAATTCGGTCATGCCAGGCATCAAGTTCTTCGAGGTCCATGGCGTTGTCTAGAGACATCATGGGAACTTCATGTTCGACCGGAGCAAACATCTCATTGGGTTCAGACCCAACTGAGCCACTCGGTGAGTCTGGAGTGACTAAGTCCGGCCTCCGATCTTCGATCGCGATTAATTCGCGAACTAACGCGTCGTATTCCGCGTCAGGGACGAGTGGCTCATCACGTCCGTGGTAGGCCTCATCGTGGGCTGCGATCTGAGTCCGTAGCTCGGTAGCACGGTCGTAATCTGGATCAGGCTTATTCACAACAATCCCGACTTTAGCTAGCCGGAAGAACATATTTGTCGTTCTCTCACATCGGCGGTTAGGTCGAACAGGCTCAAATGAGTCACGATTAGGGTGTGATGATCAGAAATCCGCTTGCAATATTCATCGGCCTATGGGCGGTGCTGCCATTTTCACTTGGCGCAGCTATCGATTCTGCTTTTGCTCAAAGTGACGATCAGGTTAGAACGTCGGTTTCTGTCGGGGTGTGGATTGCGTGGGGTCTAGTACTGGGGTCTTCAATTATTCGGAGGCCCTGGGGTTTGACAATCATGCGCATTCTCGCTCCAGCGACTGTGCCGACACTCTTGGTGACTCACTGGAGCGCGACTATGCCCGCCGGCGCCTTGGCTACAGCGCTCTCTCATGCAGTTCTAGTCAGCCTTTTGGCGCTTTTGCCTGAGACAGGTCACCTTATGGTGGATGGTCTTAGTTACGGGGACGAAAAACGGTTCCTGCTTCGCGTACCTACCGCAGTACTCTTCGGTCCGCTGCCACTGGTCTGGGCGATCACGGTGTCAGGTATCTTTTCCGGCCCGATTCTCGTCACGTCAGGTAGGTGGGGCGTTGGCCTGCCCCTTTGGGGCATCGGTTGGACGCTCGCGGTCTTTGCGACTAGATCAATGCATCAATTGGCGCGTAGATGGATTGTTTTTGTCCCGAATGGGTTCGTCATCCACGACTACTTGGCAACACGCGAGCCATTCTTACTTCGTCGTCAAGACATTTCTTCTCTTGGTCCAGCAGCGGCAGAGATTGACGTCAGTTCCGAAGACCTCATTGATGTGAGCCAATTGGCTTTAGGTCCTGTACTCCATGTCGTTCTCCGAGGCGATGTAGAAGTGGTGCCACGTTCAAGGGGAGTCAGCGAAGTACGGCAAGTAGCTCAGATTTTGTTCTCTCCCACTCGACCGGGTGTAGTGCTTGGGGAGGCACATCAACGAAAACTATTGCGTTGACCTCTAGCAAGCGATCGCGCCTCCAATAACGGCATCGTCGAGGTAAAAAACCACAGCCTGACCGGGTGCTACCTTGCGGCGAGCTTGAGTCCATTGCACGGTGCCATCTGCGTTCAAGTGCGCTGCTGCGGGATCGCCATGTGCGCTCGTTTGAACAGCTACAGAACCCTGATACTCGGGCCCGGTCCAAAAGTGGTCCCTCAGTTCTACGGTTTCAGATAGAAGATCCTGCGCGCTCCCTGCGACTACCCGTCGCGATGGAATGTCGACCTCCACCGCATAGCTCCGACCGACGTTGCCTCCAAGTTTGAGTCCCTTGCGTTGACCTACGGTCACCAATTCAACGGCATCTACAGTCCCTATATTGTTGCCACCCATATCAACGACTTGCCCTGCATGGAGATTGAGCCGTTCAGACAAGAATCTCCCCCTGCCCTCAGATGCAGTAATGAAGCAAACATCTTGACTGTCGGGCTTGGAAGCTGATCGCAAACCCAATTCGTTAGCCAATTCACGGACTTCGCTTTTCTTCATATGCCCAATGGGGAATTCAAGCATCTTTAAATCCCGCTCAGAGAGCATGTAGAGGACATAAGACTGATCCTTGTCTGAGTCGGCGCCACGAGAGAGTCTCGGACCATTTTCAGTGGCAACAATTTGGGCGTGATGGCCTGTTGCTACTCGGTCAAAATTCAGTTGGCGGGCACGGTCAAGCAATGCGTCGAACTTTATGTGCCGATTACATTCGATGCAGGGGTTAGGTGTGAGTCCTGATGCGTGGGCCTCTACGTAGGGTCCCACGACGTGTCGTTCGAATGCTTCACCATAATTGAAGACAAAATGGTCAATCTCTAGCTGTTGCGCAACCCGTCGAGCGTCATCGACGTCGGAGACTGAGCAACAACCTTGGTCTTGCGCTCCACCCCAAAGTTTCAGCGTCACTCCGGTCACTTCGTAGCCTTTTCGCTTTAGGAGCGCTGCCGACACCGCGCTATCAACTCCCCCGGACATAGCTACCAATACACGGGTCATGAGTTGCCTCCGAGTTGTTCGACGCACTTGGGAATGAACTCAAGCGCGTGATCAATTTCCCACTCCTCGGTGCACCACCCAAGCGAGAGCCGCAGTGACCCCGCAGCAGCCGCTCTCTCGAAACCCATTGCCGCTAAAACATGAGAGGGGTCCATAGCCCCTGAAGCACATGAAGCGGCTGCCGAAGCCATGATGTCGTGGCGTTCCAGCAGAACTAAGAGTGCCTCACTTTCGATGCCTTCAACGACCAGTTGCAATATTCCGGCGGCCCTGTGAGAACGCGGCACGGTTTCATAGCAGCGAGGTATTGCGGCTGTAAGCCCTTCTGCTAATCGGGTGGAAAGGCTTCCGAGTCTTTCTATTTCGCTAGCACGCGATTCGTGAAGACATTGTATTGCCGCTCCGAGGGCGACTATCCCAGCCGTGTTGTGAGTCCCACTGCGCCGTTCGGCTTCTTGCCCGCCTCCAAGTAACTGTGGAGTAATGCCAACTTGCTTGCGGATCGCCAGAACCCCGACGCCCTTGGGCGCGCCAAACTTGTGCCCGCTGAGTGACACCATGTCGGCGCGTTCAGCAGCAGCGGCAATATCTAGCCAGTTGACCGCCTGAACCGCGTCTGTGTGTAACAGCGCCTGTGGCGCGAAACGATCCCTTAGATCTGCTATTGGTTCAAGATCAATAACTCGGCCTGACTCATTATTCACCAACATGACCGAAATGATCGAAAGGTCAAGGTCCAGCAAGGTCTCGAAGTGATCGAGGTCTATGTCTCCTGTTTCGGTGACCTTTACGAAACAACCATTGTGTGCTTCTACGGGATACAAAACTGCGTGATGTTCCGTTTCCGGACAAATGGCACGACCCTGCGCTCCGCACGCCCCATGAATCGCTAGGTTGTCAGATTCAGTACCACCACTTGTAAAGACGATTCCATGCGGATCAAAGCCCAACGCACCTGCGCATATGTCTCGCGCATCGTCTATCGCAGCTCTAGATGACCGCGCCATTCTGTGAGCGCCTGAAGGGTTACCGAAATGCTCGGTCAGGTACGGCAGCATCGAATCAAGAACCGACGACCTCACGGGGGTCGAAGCTGCGCAATCGAGATACGCGGGTCGGTGTGACTTTGCTGTGACCATCACTTAAAGGCTAGAGCCCAAATAAAGTGTCCGGCATGGACCTGCCAAATTCGGTGAGCTATCTCTGTTCAACTTACGGAGATGCATTTGCAGATGTTTACGACGATTGGTATCAGCAGGTGACTGATGTTGATGGGACCACCAACTTAATTACTGATCTATCTGATGGCCTGGGGGTTTTAGAACTCGGCGTTGGGACTGGCCGTTTAGCGCTGCCGATCGCCCGAAGAGGTATTCCAGTATCAGGCGTCGACGCTTCGCCGGAGATGTTAAAACGCCTTGCCGTTCGAGACTCTGAGAAGCTCATCGACTCTTACCTTGCTGATATGTCAGAGTGGTTGCCCTCTGGCCCCTACAAAGTCATCTTTTGTGCCTACAACACTTTCTTCAACTTGGTCGGACAAGATGCCCAGGAGGAGTGTCTAACGCTGATCCGTGATCGCTTACGCCCCGACGGCTTCTTTGTCGTCGAAGCCTTTGTCCCATCCAATTATTCGCAGTTACCAACTAGGGGTGTCGAATCGCGACACTTGTCGAATAGCGCGGTGCTCAACATCACCATCAGAGAAAAGATGTCAGGCATAATCAGAGGCCAAAGTGTGGAATTAGGGGACGACGGCGTCGTTCTGAGACCGTGGAGGATACGGGTCAGAACCCCCGATGAATTGGATCAGTTGGCAAGCGACCATGGCCTCAGGCTCGTGGAACGCTGGCAGGACTGGTATCGAAGCCCTTTTACTAGCAGCAGCGATCATCACATATCGGTCTACGCTTCAACTAATCCCTAGTTCTACTCTGACTCCGTGGAGGTCAAGATAAATGGAGATCCAAGTCGTGGTAGATCTACCCGCGACTCCAACCGAAGTTTGGGCTTACCTGCGCGACGTCACCAAACACAGCGAATGGATGATGGACGCGTTAAGTGTCGACATTACCTCTGAAGTGACCGAGGGCCCTGGGCTCACATTTGACTGTCTTACCGCTGTCGGCCCGTTCCGCGTCCGGGATCAAATGGAAGTCGTTGAATGGGAGCCTGAACGGGCGATGGGTGTAAAGCATTCAGGGATTGTGACAGGAATTGGTCAGTTCACACTGACCCCAACTTCCGGCGGTACTCGCTTTAGTTGGTATGAGTCGATCGAACTACCGCTGCGTTTCGGAGGCAGACTCGGCGAGAGCATCGCCAAACCACTTCTGACAGCGATTTGGCGGCGAAACCTTAGGTCGCTTCGAAAACAAATTATTCATCGACAGGAAGCGGGAACAGGCCAAGAACCTGGGGGGTTGATTGGCATCGGTTCAGAGTGGGAGGTGCGCCATTACGGGCCAGATCATGTCATCCGAACAAGCACTCAGGACAAGGATTTGTCTCGAGAAGCTGAGGCGTTAGAGGTCGTCGGCTCAGCAGGCTTTCCAGCGCCCGAACTTTCAGAAAAGATCACACCGTCTTCGATTGTGATTGAGCGTATCGATGGCCCAACAATGTTGGAGGATCTGACGTCTCGACCGTGGATGTTGAACCGACATGCCAAGAATCTCGCCCGACTGCACAAGGCTCTGGGCAATATCGTTGCTCCCCCTAGTTGGGAAGGCGTCAGCGAGGGTGAGTCTGTTGTGCATCTGGATCTGCATCCAGGGAATATCAAAATAAGTAATGGCTCACCAGTAGTTTTGAACTGGGGCAGATCGGCACGAGGGTCATCATCGTTTGATGCCGCAGTGACTTACGTGATCCTCCGAACAGCAGAATCAAAAAATGGGCGGCTCAATCGCCTTTTGATTAGCGGCTTACGGAAGCGGTTCGCCAACATATTCATTAAGGAATTCGGCGCAGCAGAGGTGTTGGATCGGGTCCGAGAAGCGGCGGAACTTCGGTTATTAGACAGCAGCCTGTCCGTGGCGGAGAGGGAAGCTGTGTTCGCTCTGGCTCGCGACGAGCTTGACTAGTCGCCCTCGCCCATCTCTATGAGGCGCGACGCCGCCATATAGGGGTCAATTTTTCCTTCGGCAAGCTCTTCTCGCAGCTTCATCGCGTTCGGGCTCTCCATAAGCATTGCAACCCGGTGTTCGATACTTCGTTGGACGATTTCTAGCAGTTCCTCTTGTATGCGCGCACTTCGACGTGATGCCAACTCTCCACTCACCTGCAAGTGTGAACGGTGTTCGTTTACTGCTTCCCACAAGGCATCCACTCCCTGCTGGTCGGTAGCCACTGTCATCAAGATCGGCGGTTCCCAATCACCTAGCGACGAGAGCTCGAGCATCTGTTGGATATCGCGACGTGTATCGTCAGCTCCTTTTCGGTCCGATTTGTTGATGACGAAGATGTCAGCTACCTCCATCAGCCCCGCTTTATTGGCTTGAACAGCATCCCCCCATCCAGGGTTTACGACAACGATTGTCGTGTCAGCCGCCCCTGCGATGTCAACTTCCACTTGACCAACGCCAACCGTTTCGATCAGGACCCACGGCCAACCCAAGGCGTCGAGAACTCGAACCGCTTGGGGAGTTGCAAGGCTTAAGCCACCTAGGTGACCTCTAGTGGCCATTGATCGAATATAGATACCCTCATCCGTGACATGGTCTTGCATCCGAACCCGGTCACCGAGAATCGCGCCTCCGGTAAATGGCGACGATGGGTCAACTGCCAAGATCGCTAGGCGCTGCTCTTCGGACCGGACAACCGATGCAAGAGCGGATGTGAGACTGGATTTACCCGACCCGGGCGCCCCGGTCATTCCAATGGTGTATGCGTTGCCTACTTGGGCATAGGTGTGAGATCCGATGACCCGAGCCTCGTCTCCGCCGCGCTCTACAAGAGACATGAGTCTCGCAAGCGCAAGACGCTCTCCCTTGTGTGCTGCCTCGAATAGGGCTACGGGATCTGTGTTTGGCCGGTTCATCGGAGACAGTCGGTGGTCGGACAAGGAGTCAAATCCTCGTTACTTGGGCACCGACCGACGAGAGCTTACCCGCCAAATCTTCGTATCCCCGATCAACGTGATGAGCATCCGAAATTACAGTTTCGCCATCAGCTGCTAGTCCAGCGACCACCAGGGCGGCTCCCGCCCTGATGTCATGTGCTCGAACAGGCGCTCCTGATAGTCGTTTCACCCCACGCACTACTGCATGTCGACCTTCCGCACGTATCTCTGCGCCCATCCTCACCAACTCGTCGATATAGCGAAACCGTCCAGCAAAAATATTTTCGGTCACCATCCCGGCGCCTTGGGATACGCAGAGGGCCGCGACCAAGAAGGGTTTGTAGTCGGTTGCCAACCCTGGGTAAGGCAGCGTAGATACGTCTACGGATTGGAGGCGTTCTAGAACTCGAGCGGTGAGTCCGTCTTCGTCTTCGCTCCACTCCATTCCCATCTCTTCGAGTTTGCGCAACAGCATCTCCATATGGTCCGAACGTGCTCCGATCAATCTGAGCTCTCCCCCACAGACTCCGAGGGCAGCTAGATACGTAGCAGCCTCTATCCGGTCAGGGATTACCTCGTAGCTCACGGGGTGAAGAGCTGGGACGCCTTCAATAGTGAGGCGAGAGGTTCCTATCCCCTCAATTACTGCACCCATCTTGGAGAGAAAGTTAGCCAGGTCGGAGATTTCGGGTTCGCGAGCTGCGTTCTCTATCACTGTTGTGCCGTCAGCCAATACCGCAGCCATGAGTAAGTTCTCAGTTGCTCCTACTGATGGAAACTCCAGAAATACCTCTGCACCCACTAATTGGTCTGCCCTGCCGTTGATATCTCCGTGTTCGTATGAAAATTCGGCGCCCAGTTGTTCAAGGCCTTGTAAATGCATGTCGATAGGACGAGATCCAAAGTCGTCGCCTCCCGGTAGGGCGACCTTCGCTCGTCCGATTCTTGACAACAACGGCCCCAAAACAACTATTGAGGCGCGCATCCGCTCTACCAGGCTGTACGGGGCAACTGGTTCAATTTCATCCGGTACGTCAATCTCGATTCGTTGCCCCACGCGCTGGACTCGAACACCCATCGCTTCGAGCAGTTCCATCATGATGGCAACGTCGGTGATCTCGGGAACGTTGTTTAGTGACGTCGAACCTTCAGCCAACAACGACGCTGCCATTAGTTTCAGAGCGCTATTCTTCGCTCCGCCAATTCGGATCTCTCCGTTTAAGGGACCGCTTCCCTGAACAAGGAATTTCTCCACACCTCCAGTATGTTCATCGAAGCG
>CEUS01164666.1_pt1 | contig 22508 bp, 17 predicted proteins | sample 427031 | NCBI WGS metagenome assembly CEUS01 (sample SAMEA2622837, study PRJEB7988) | marine metagenome | biome: marine biome (ENVO:00000447); feature: marine epipelagic mixed layer (ENVO:xxxxxxxxx); material: "saline water (ENVO:00002010), including plankton (ENVO:xxxxxxxx)" | depth 140 m | reverse complement strand
TGGGTGACCGTTGCCGTGCGAGGTCGGGGGTTCTGATTGCGAAGCGATACGCATGTCGACCGGAATTGCACTCGCGGCCGGATGCATCGAAAGATCCCCGCGATAGGCCTCGAACTCGCGACGCAGATCGTCCATATCCACACGCATCTCCACCAGCGTGCGGAAAATAAACTCGAGTTCAGGCCGCAAGCTTCCCTCACCCGTCCGTGGGATGAGCGCAGGCACGAGGGCCCCACCGACACCACGCACCTCGGGCGGGATGTCGGCCGGCACGATCTCGTGTCCGGGTGCGAGCACCACCATGCTCTCCACCAGATTCCTGAGCTCGCGTACGTTGCCCGGCCAGTGGTAGGCTTTGAGGATATCCATGGCGGCGGGCGTAATTCCCGGGAACAGTCGTTCGTTACGCAGGCTTGCTTCGCGCACGAACTCGCTGATCAGCAGCGGAATGTCCTCCTTACGCTCTTGCAGCGAAGGTAGGTGGATGCTCAGGACGTTTATGCGGTAGTAAAGGTCCCGTCGGAACTCCCGCAGGGCGACAAGTTGCCGGAGATCCTGGTTGGTCGCTGTGATGATGCGTACATCCACCTGTATCGATTCCTCGCCTCCGACCCGGAGAAACTCGCGCTGCTCTAGTACGCGCAGGAGCTTGGTCTGTGTGACCAGCGGCATTTCACCGATTTCGTCCAGGAAGATGGTGCCCCTGTGGGCGAGTTCGAACAGGCCCCGCCGTGAGTCTACTGCGCCCGTGAACGCGCCTTTTTCATGCCCGAACAGCTCGCTCTCGAGCAGAGTGTCCGGGAGCGCGGCTACGTTTACGGCGATGAAAGGCTTGTGCCGTCGCGGAGACAACGCATGGACTCCACGTGCGACGAGTTCCTTGCCGGTGCCGGATTCGCCGGTGATGAGGACCGAGGAGACCACGGGTGCGATCTGGACCACGCGCTCGAGCACCTCGCGCATAGGCTCGGTCTCGCCGATGATCCCTGTCTCCTGCTGGAGGCGCCGCCGCTCAACGATGCGGTGGCCAACCACCGCAGCATCCTCGGCTGATGTCCCCGGCCCGAACGTGTCCATGATGACCCCGCCCGGCTCTTGGGGAGGCACCTCCCGCTCCGGCGACACCATCAGCCCGGGCAGGTCCAGCTCCCCCGCCTGGTGAACCAGCGCCGCGGTCTCTTTGACGCCGCCGGTGACGACTAGAAGAACCGGCCCCTTCGCCTCGGTGATGTCTTCGGAGGGAGTGACCAGGTCGACCCGATAGCCCAGCGCTCGGAACGCCTCGCGTAGGCGCCCAGCCACCGGCAAGTGGTGGGTCGAGATCAGTACAGAGCTCACGAGTCTACCCGCGGCGGCGAGTGGGATGGGGCCTCTCCGCGGAGCAGGTGTATCACGTGTCCGACCAAGGGATCCAGCACCGTAAGGCCGTCACGGACACCCCCGGGGCTGCCAGGTAGGTTGACGATTAGCGCCGCTCCCCGAGTCCCCGCGAGACCGCGGGAGAGGGCGGCGTAGGGGGTGCTGCTCTCACCCCGTCGGCGGAGAAGCTCTGCCAGCCCTGGGGCTTCCCGCTCGAGGACCGGGCGGGTGGCCTCGGGTGTGACGTCGCGCGGCCCGAAGCCGGTACCCCCGGTCGTGAGGACCAGGTCAATAGCGCTGCCGTCGGCCCAGGACAGCAGGAGCGGGGTGATGTGATGCGTCTCGTCGGGGACCACGTTACGAGCAATGAGTCGGTGGCCCACCTCCTGGCACCATGCAGCGACGGCGTCGCCGCTTTGATCCTTCCGCTCACCCCGGGCACAGGCATCGCTCACCGTAAGCAATGCCACGCGCAAAGGTCCAGATGGGCCCACCTTCACCGGCGAATCGATCCGGTGGTATAGAACGGTGGCCGCACCACTTCCGCCCGGACAGGCTTGCCGCGCAAGCTGATTGCAAGCTCGGTCCTCGGGCCGGCGAGCCGCGCCGGAACCCATGCCAACGCGATACCGATTCCCAGGCTAGGGCTGACCGTGCCGGACGTGACCACGCCCACGGGCTGGCCGTCCTCGAGCACCTCGTAGCCGGGTCGCGGGAAGCCACGCTCCTTGAGTTTGATTCCGACCAGCCTGCGCTTAACTCCGTGAACCTTTTGAGCAGACAGCGCAGTGCGTCCGTTGAACTCTCCCTTTTCCAGCTTCGTGATCCATCCGAGGCCAGCCTCGAGCGGGGTGTGGTCCTCGTCGAGGTCGTTGCCGAATAGCATGTACCCCATCTCGAGCCGAAGGGAATCGCGGGCGCCCAGACCCGCGGGAACGAGCCCGCTGGCGCGGCCAGCTGCGAGCAGCGCCCTCCACACCGCTACCGCATCGTCGGCCTTCAGGTACAGCTCGAATCCGTCCTCCCCGGTGTAACCGGTACCGGCTATGACTGCGTCCTTACCCGCGACTCTACCCTCGGCAAAGCGATAGTAGGCGATCGCCTCCACATCGAGGTCGGTGATCAACGCGAGGATCCGGCGAGACCGGGGACCTTGCAGGGCGATCAGGACGGTCTCGTCGGAACGGTCCTCGAGCTGGACGTCGAGCTCCTTTACGTGGCGGGTGATCCACTCCCAGTCCCTATCCCGGTTGGAGGCATTCACCACAAGCATCCAGCGGTCGGCGAAGCGATAGACAAGGAGGTCGTCGATGATGCCCCCGTCGGTGCGGCACATCGCCGAGTACTGGGCCTGGCCCACCTCCAGGGCGGCAGCGTCATTGACGACAACCCGCTGAATCAACCCCAACGCGTCAGGACCCCGCGCTACGAATTCCCCCATGTGCGAGACGTCGAACAGCCCAGCCGCCTCGCGCACCGCCTGGTGCTCCGCGGTGATGCCGGTCGGATACTGCACGGGCATCTCATAGCCGGCGAAAGGCACCATTTTTCCACCTAGACCGACGTGCTCGCCGTGAAGCGGCGTTTTCCGGAGGGTGTCTTCCATCAACGCATCCCGGGTTCGGGGCGATTTGCCATCAGCTTGACCAGGAGCGCCTTCTGGACATGGAGCCTGTTTTCGGCCTCGACAAAAACGCGAGAACAGGGCCCGTCGATCACTTCAGGGCTGACCTCCTCGCCGCGGTGGGCCGGGAGGCAGTGGAGGAAGATCGCGCCGGGCGAAGCTTGCGTCATCAAACGGTCGTCGACGACGAACTCGGTGAAGGCACGGGTCCGCTCCGCAGCCTGTCCCTCCTGTCCCATCGAAGCCCACACGTCGGTAGTGACCACGTGCGCGTCAGCTACAGCCTCCCGCGGATCCCGCATCAGCCGTACGTTGCCGACCGCCCGGGCACGCGCCAAGACGGCGGGATCGGGCTCATAGTCCTCGGGGCAGGCGAGGCGGAGCTCTAGCCCCAGCTGGCCGGCCGCGTTGATCCACGAATTGGCCATGTTGTTGCCGTCCCCGATCCATGCTACGCGACGGCCCTCCAGCTCCTCACCGAACTCCTCCTGCATGGTCTGGAGATCCGCCAGCAACTGACAGGGGTGGAGGAGGTCGGAGAGACCGTTGATGACGGGTACGGTGGCGAACCGCGCCAGCTGAACTACCTCGTCATGCTTGTAGGTGCGGATCATTATTCCTTCCACAAAACCCGACAGGACACGAGCGGTGTCTGCGAGCGACTCGCCCCGGCCGATCTGGATGTCCCGGTCGGACAGGAAGAGGGCGTGGCCGCCCAGCTGATACATGCCCACCTCGAACGACACCCGGGTACGCGTAGAGCTTTTCCGGAAAATCATGGCGAGGGTCTTACCCTCGAGCGCGTGATCCTGCTCCGCTCCACTCTTGAGCCGGGCCGCGCACGCTAACAGCGCCTTGAGCTCGTCCCGAGAGAAGTCGGTAATCGCCAGGAAGTCCCGCTTGGCCATCGAGCCTTTGGTGATCACAGGATGTAGCGCCTCAAGTCCTCGTCGTCGACAATCGCCTCGAGGTGCTGTAGCACGAATTCCTTGTCGATCCGTAGCGTTCTGGCACCCCTCTCAGGAAGTCCGAAAAGTGTGTCCTCGAGCAGAGTGGTCATCACCGTCTGGAGTCTTCGGGCCCCGATATTCTCCATGCGCTCGTTCAGTTGCATGGCAATGCGAGCGACTTCGTCGATTCCATCGTCTTGGAACTCCAGCGTGGCTCCCTCGGTGGCTACCAGCGCGGTGTACTGCTTGAGGAGTGCGTTCTCGGGCTCCTTGAGGATCCGGATGAAGTCCTTTTCGCTGAGAGAAGTCAGCTCTACACGGATCGGAAAGCGTCCCTGAAGCTCAGGGACCAGGTCGCTGGGACGAGCGACGTGGAATGCACCGGCCGCGATGAACAGAACGTGGTCGGTGCGCACAACTCCGTACTTGGTGGTCACCGTGGAGCCTTCGACGATGGGCAGGAGATCACGCTGCACTCCTTCCCGGCTGACATCCGGACCCATTCCTCCACGCTCGCCCGCGATCTTGTCGATCTCGTCGAGGAATATCATCCCCATATCTTCGGCACGTTCGAGCGCCTCGTTTACCACCTCATCCATGTCGACTAGGCGGTCCAGCTCATCCTGAAACAGGATACGGCGTGCCTCGGCTACTGTGACTTTGCGGTGCTTCGTTTTACGGGGCAGCATGTCCTGGAGCATTTCGGTGAAGTTGTGGTCCATCCCCTCCACTCCGCCCATGGGAATCATCATCCCCTCGAGGTTGGCGGTCTGGCTGACCTCAACCTCCACTTCGCGGTCCTCCAGTTTCCCGCCCCGGAGCAGCTTACGGAGCTTCTCACGAGTGCGCGCGCGTCTGGTCGGAAGGTCAGTGACCTCCGATGCCGCAGCCGGACGGGGGTCGACCCCGCCCGGACCCGCAACGAAGAGCTGATGCGAGTGATCCGCGGGCGAGTCGTCCGGTCCCTGCTTCTCCCCCGGGTCCTTGTCCACCTCGGCGGACGCAGGCAGCAGGAGGTCGAGGAGGCGCTCTTCAACGTGTGCGTCGGCTACCTCAGCGACGTCGTCCTCCCGCTCGGCTCGTACCATGTTGATCGCGACGTCGACCAGATCGCGGACCATCGATTCCACGTCGCGGCCCACGTAGCCGACTTCGGTAAACTTGGAGGCCTCCACCTTGACAAAGGGCGCGCCGGCCAAACGCGCTAGCCGACGAGCGATCTCAGTCTTCCCCACCCCCGTAGGTCCGATAAGGATGAGGTTGTTGGGCATGATCTCTTCACGGATATCGTCCGCCACTCTCTGGCGGCGCCATCGGTTGCGGAGAGCGATGGCCACCGCCTTCTTGGCGTTGTCCTGGCCGACAATGTATTTGTCGAGCTCGGTCACGATTTGGTGAGGCGTGAGCTCCTCCAGCCACGGAGGAGGAGCCGCTTCTTCGGGACCGGGTAGAGTTGGCACCGTGTCCGCTGGCAGACCGCTCATGGCTTGCCGCCCGTGAGTTCCAGGACATTGATCTCCCGGTTCGAGTAGACGCAGATCTCCCCGGAGATCATGAGAGCCTCACGTACGACCCCTGCGGCATCCAAACCAGAATGGGTGCGGAGCGCGCGCGCTGCGGATAGCGCGTAAGGCCCACCTGATCCGATCGCCACCACATCGTCGTCGGGCTCGACCACGTCGCCGTCACCACTCACCATGAATACGTGGTCCTTGTCAGCAACCACCAACAGGGCGTTCAGTCGGCGTAGGTAGCGGTCTGTGCGCCAATCTTTTGCCAGCTCGACCAGCGCCCGGGTGAGGTTTCCCGGATAGCGCTCGAGTTTTTCCTCGAGCTTCTCAAAAAGGGTGAAGGCATCGGCCACTGCACCCGCGAACCCAGCCAAGACCTGCCCACCGCGGAGTTCCCGGACCTTGAGTGCCGTGGTCTTCACCACGACTTCCCCCATTGTCACCTGGCCGTCGGCCCCGACCGCCGTATCCCCATCTTTGCGAACCGCGACGACAGTGGTGGACCTAGTCTTGTGCTGCACACGCTGCTCCGTTCTCGAGTGAGGTACCTGAAGGACACCGGAGCCTAATAGAATAACAGGGGGTGGGGCCAGCCAAAATGGCACAAGTGAGGTGGGGGTAGTCGAGTGCCCCTTATGCTGCACCCCGGTCAGGTCCTGGGATGGGAGTCCTTGTAGACCTTCTTGAGGCGCTCGCGCGAGGTATGCGTGTAGATGCGCGTGGTGGATAAGGAGACATGGCCCAGTAGTTCCTTGACGGCTATGAGATCCGCCCCAGCGTCTAGAAGGTGGGTGGCGAAACTGTGGCGAAGTGAATGGGCGGAAAGACCGTGGCGTTTAGCTGTGGCCTCGAGCTGGAGCTGGATGCTCTTCTGGATCGCACGGCGAGAGAGGCGCCGGCCCCGCTGTGAACGTAGAAGCGCACGCCGGTCGGCGGCCGGAGTGTTGCCGGCCAGTGCCTCGGTGCGGCGTGGATCGTAACGTCGCACCGCGCTCACCGCGGTTCGGGTCAGCGGTACGATGCGCTCCTTCCTCCCCTTCCCGCGCACCTTAACCTGGTCCCCAACTAGGTCCAAGTCCTGCATGTCGAGTCCGTGAAGCTCAGAGAGCCGGAGCCCGCTGCCGTACAGAAGCTCGAGGATCACAAGGTCGCGGGTGCCAGCCAGAGTGTTCTTTGACGCTCCGGCTTCCACCAGCTGGAAAAGCGATTCCACCTCTCCGCGGCCAAGACGGCCCGGCAACCGTCGCTCGGCCCGGGGTGCGCGCACAGCCCGGGTCGGGTTCGCGGGAAGGAGGTCCTCTACGTGTAGGTATCGGAAGAAGGATCGTGTCGCTGACAGCTTGCGTGCCACGGTCCGCCGCGACAGGCCCTTGCGGGTGCACCAGCCGAGAAAACCGCGCAGGGTCAGACGATCCACGTCCTCCCAGCACCAGTCCGCCGTACCGTGGTAGGTGGTTAGGAAAGACCGGAGATCCCCAAGGTCCTTACGGTAGGCCGCTACTGTATTATGCGAGAGCTGACGCTCGTCAGCCAGCTGGCGGAGGAAAGCTGCTACGGGGGCTTCGGTCGCACCGGATCCCGCTACAGTCACTGTCTCAGCCCGCTGCCCGAGCCAATAGATGAGGACCCACAACGCCTTCCCCCGTTATCCAGGCCAGGAAATCACCCTGTGCCCGCTCCGCAAGTCGTTCCCGCTTCGCTTGCTTTTCGCGAGGCGGGTTGGGGAGGGGATCCACCAACCCCCAGTTCGAGTTCATGGGTTGGAAACGCCCAGGTTCGCTCTCCCGCAGATAGCGGGATAGCGCGCCCAGCATCGTGGTGGGGGGAGGCAGGACGGGTTGGAGTCCCGCAATCACTCTGTCGAGATTGATACCCGCCAGGATCCCTGATGCCGCTGATTCTGTGTAGCCCTCGACACCGGTGAGCTGACCAGCGAACACGAGGTCCGGCCTAGCGGGGAGAGCGCCGTGGGCCGAGAGCCGTCCAGGAAAGTTGAGATAGCTGTTACGGTGGATGGATCCCCAGCGCAGAAACTCGGCATCGGCCAGGCCCGGAATCGAGCGGAACACTCTCGCCTGATCCCGAATCTTCAGCCTTGTCTGGAACCCCACCATGTTCCACATCTGTCCGGCCCTGTCCTCACGGCGCAGCTGAACCACCGCCCACGGCCGGCATCCTGTCCGCGGATCGGTGAGACCGATGGGCTTCATCGGTCCAAATCGGAGGGTGTCCCAACCGCGATCTGCCATTACCTCAATGGGGAGGCATCCCTCAAAATACGGAACCGTGTCCCAGTCCTGCCCAGCGTGCACTTCGGCGTCGCGGAGAAGCGCGATGAATGCGTCGTACTCCTCCTTCGACATGGGGCAGTTCAGGTAGTCAGCCGACTCGTCGAAGCGACCGGCCTCGAACACCACTGTGCTGTTTAGGGAGTCCCGGTCGAGCACCGGAGCAATCGCGTCGAAGAAGCTCAGTCCCTGATCCCCGAGGGACGCCCGTATGGAAACAGAAAGCGCATCGGAGGTGAGCGGGCCAGTCGCCACTACGGCAGGCCCGGGCGGCAGCTTCACGACCTCCTCTCGAACTACCTGGATGGCAGGATGCCCCGCGACCACTGTGCTCATGGCTTCCGAAAACTGGGCACGGTCCACTGCCAGTGCAGACCCAGCCGGTACCCGTGACGCATTCGCAGAATCCAGCAGCACAGATCCGAGCGCCCTCATCTCACGCTTGAGCTGTCCGTGGGCGTTGGTGGGGTCTTCACTTTTGAACGAGTTAGTGCACACCAGCTCACCCAGTCTATCTGTGCGATGCGCTGGGGTTCCCCGGATCGGACGCATCTCGGCCAAACGCACCAGGTGACCCCGGTACGCGAGCTGGAGGGCAGCCTCACAGCCCGCCAGTCCGCCGCCCACTACCGTTACGACATCGGGGCCCGTTCCACCGCTATTCACCTTACGCGTCATTCTCAGGGGTGGTTTTTTTGGCTGCCTTTCGGGCTCCCTTTTTAGCTCCCTTCTTGGCTGCCTTTTGGGCTCCGCCGACCGCCACGCGCTGGCGTCGTCGACCCTTTCCGCCACCCTTGGCAGCCCGTTCTCTGAGCAGGCCAGCGGCTTCCTCCATCCCCACCTCGAGTGGATCCCAGGTCTTCGGGATGGTAGCGTTTACTTCACCGTCGCTCACATAGGGGCCGTACCTTCCCGAAAGGACCTGGACATCGTTCCCGCTTTCAGGATGAGGCCCCAGCTCCCTAAGCACCGATTTCCCGGACTGCTTCTGGGCAAGACGCGTGAGCGCTTCTTCGAGTCCCACCCCGAACAGCTCGTTCTCGGAGCGCAGGTTGGCGAAGGTCTTTCCGCGCCGCACATAGGGGCCGTATCTGCCAAGCCCGGCCAGTACTTCCTCAGAAGAGGAAGGATCAAGTCCGAGTGACCGCGGAAGCGAGAGCAGGCGCAATGCGTAGGCAAGATCCACGTCGGCTGGCTTGCGACCTGCGGGGAGGCTCGTGCGACTCGGCTTCTGTCCCTCGTCCGCAGCGGAGCGCTCTACGTACGGCCCGTAGGGTCCTTCCTTCAGGAACACGGGCTGGCCGTTCGCCGGGTCTACGCCCAGGTGATTCTCCTCGGCGCGACCCTGATCGAGGGACCGGGTACCCTTGCAATCCGGGTATCCGGAGCAGCCTAGAAAACTGCCGAACTTGTTGAAGCGTACCTGCATCGGCCTGCCGCACAGGTCGCAGGTATCCCCTTCTGCCGCCAGGATCTCACGCACGATCTTGTCCGAGCGACCCTCACCCGCAGCGAGCAACTCGCGCAACCGTGGATAGAAGCGGCCCAGCAGTTGTTGCCAATCGACCTCGCCCTCTTCGACCTGGTCGAGCTGCCCCTCCATCTGCGAGGTGAAAGCCACCTCGAAGATGTCTGGGAAGACCTTCACGAGGAGCTTGACCACGACCTCCCCCAGGCCGGTTGGGTGGAAGCGCCGATCTTCTATCTCCACGTAGCTGCGGTCCTGGATGGTCGAGATGATCTGGGCATATGTAGAAGGCCGGCCGATTCCCTGCTCTTCAAGCGCCCTCACCAGGCTAGCCTCGCTGTAGCGTGGAGGCGGCTGGGTAAAATGCTGTTTTGGTTCTACCTGCCCCACCACGCCTACCGATCCTGCCCCACCATTCCAGGAAAAACGGTCATCGACGTCCAGCACCGGCAAGGGCTCCAGATCGTCCAACCTGCGGTGATCGCCACTCTCCGCAGCCTCCAGGTAGAGTCTGGTGAAGCCTTCGAACTTCACCACTGATCCCGTGGCCCGGAACCGATGGACGCGCGTGCTATTCGTGCCCTGCACGTCGAAGTCCGCCGTGGTCGTGTCGTAGACTGCAGGCTCCATCTGGCTCGCAACGAACCGCAACCATACGAGCTCGTAGAGCCGGGCCTGGTCATCGGCCAGGTGCTGGTAGACCTCGGTCGGATGGATCGTCACGTCCGTAGGACGGATCGCTTCGTGGGCTTCCTGCGCACCTTTCTGCTTCTTCTCTGCCCAGTAGCGTGGCGCTTTGGCCACGAACTGTTTGCCCATTTCCTCGGCAATCCAGGTCCGCGCTTGCTCCACCGCCACCCCGGCTACTCTCGTCGAATCGGTCCGCATATACGTGATCAGACCCACCGCTCCACGAGCTCCCAGCTCGACACCCTCGTACAGTCGCTGGGCGGTGGTCATGGTGCGGCGGGCGGAAAACCGTATCCGCTTGGCAGCCTCCTGCTGGAGAGTGGACGTGGTGAAAGGAGCCGTCGGATTTTTCCGGCGCTCTCTACGTTTCACCTCGGTGACGGGGAAATCGGCGTCCTGGATGTCGGCCAGCACCGCGCTGGCCTGGGACTCGTTCCCCAGGTGAACAGCCTTGCCCTCAGTATGGTGAAGCTTGGCGTCGAAGTCCTGGCCATCTTTGCTCAGGTGAGCGGTGACGGACCAGTATTCCTGTGACCGGAACGCGCGAATTTCCTCCTCGCGCTCCCAGATGACCCGCAGTGCGACTGTCTGTACCCGCCCCGCTGATAGCCCCGGGAAGATTGGCTTCCAGAGGAAGGGACTCACTTGGTAGCCCACCAACCGATCAAGAATCCTGCGGGCTTGTTGCGCCTCCACCTTCTTCATATCCAAGGTTCCGGCGCTTTCCAGCGAGCGGCGCACCGTATCACGGGTGATTTCGTGGAACTGGACACGCCTGAAGTAGTCCGTATCGGTGGGGTCCCCTAACTGTTCCGCGACATGATAGGCGATTGCCTCACCCTCCCGATCGGGATCGGTTGCGAGCAGAACCTCCACGACCCCCTTTGCCTTTCGCTTGAGGTCGGTGATGACCTTGCCCTTGCCACGGATGGTCACGTACTTCGGCTCGAAGCCATTGTCCACGTCCACCCCCAGCTCCTTCGGCGGGAGGTCTCGGATGTGACCGACCGAAGCCACCACATCGTAGCCCTGGCCTAGGTACCGTTGAATGGTACGGGCCTTTGCGGGGGACTCGACTATGACGAGCCGCTTTCCTGCCTTGGGGCTGTTCCTGTTCATTCGCTCCGTTCCATATAGGCAACGATCGCATCCACCAGGGAAGAAGGGGAAGCCCGGTCGGCGTCCAATTGCAGCCGCGCACGGCTATACGCTGGCTCTCGCTCCTGGATAAGCTCTCTGGCTCTGGCCGCAGGGTCCGGTCCCGAGAGGAGGGGCCGCACACGCGTGGTACCGGTTGCCCTTCGAATAGCTGTTTCGGGCGTGACCCGGAGCCAAACCGTCAGAGTGCCATCCGGCAAGCCATCCAGTCGGCCAGGGACAAGCGACCACCCACCACCCGGTGCGATCACCACCCGGACCCGTGCTGTCGCAGCGACGCCAGCCTCCGCCTCGAGCTGGCGAAATGCATGCTCCCCGTGAGTGCGGAACAGGTCCGCGACCTTGGCCCCAGTAGCCGCCTCCACCGCCTCGTCCAGATCTACGAAGACCCAGCCCAGTCGCACGGCAAGGTGGCGACCGACTGTGGATTTTCCACTTCCCATGAACCCGACGAGCACAACCCGCTCCCAGGCAGACGTTGCCATCCGGGAAACATTTCGTCCGCCGGTGCCCGGACTCATGGGGAGTGTTTCCCCTTCCCCGGCCACGTCAGCGCTCGCCGAAGCCGCGTTTGTCCAGGTGATTGAGATACCCGCTGATGTTCCGGTGAAGCTCGCCCATCGAATCACCACCAAACTTATCGAGCACCGCGTCGGCCAGCACCAGCGCCACCATAGCCTCGCCCACCACGGCAGCAGCAGGCACCGCGCAAACGTCACTCCGCTCAACAGCGGCATCGGCAGAGGAGCCGTCTCGCAGATCAACTGAGGGAAGCCGACGACGCAGGGTCGAGATGGGCTTCATCGCGCCCCGAACGATCACTGGCTCTCCTGTAGTCACTCCACCCTCCAAGCCACCCGCCCGGTTGGAGGAACGGCCGATCGAACCTGTTCGCGGCTTGTCCGGGGCCATCTCGATGGGATCGTGCACGCCCGAACCCGGACGCCTCGCGCCCTCGAAGCCGAGCCCAATCTCGACACCCTTAACCGCCTGAATGGACATCATCGCACCCGCCAGCTGGCTGTCTAGCTTGGAATCCCAGGAGACGTAGCTGCCGAGGCCCACCGGGACCCCCGTGGCGACCACCTCGAACACTCCTCCCAGCGTGTCACCCTCTTCTTTAGCACGGTCAATCGCGGCGGTTATGCGAGCTGACGCCTCGGCGTCGAGGCAGCGTACCGGATCCCCGTCCACCGCGGCATTCAGGTCTTCGGGAAGGGATTCGACCGGACGTCCAGCTACGTCCCCGATGCTCACCACATGGCTACCGATCCGGATACCGACATCAGCTAGCAGGCGCTTGGCGACCGCACCACAGGCCACCCGCGCGGCGGTCTCCCGCGCGCTTGCCCGTTCCAGCACGTCGCGAGTGTCACGGCGGTCGTACTTGAGGACGCCCACCAAGTCTGCATGACCGGGACGCGGCAGGTACAAGGATCGGAGCGCCTTCGGGTTGGAGTCGGGCTCGGGAGGGACCGGACTCATGGCAGCTGTCCAGTTCTCCGAGTCCTTGTTCCACACCACCAGAGCAATCGGTGAGCCTAGAGTCTCTCCGAGCCGCACCCCTGCCAGCAAGTCGGCCTTGTCGGTCTCGATCTGCATCCGCCGCCCACGGCCGTGCCCACCTTGACGGCGTCGCAACTCCGGGTCGACATCCTTCTCCATCGAGACGGACAGGCCGGCCGGAATCCCTTCCAGAATCGCGATAAGCGCGCGACCGTGGGACTCCCCGGCCGTGCGGAATGAAAGGCTTCGCATAGGCGGTTGCTGGCTTTCCCCGGAGTTCTAGGCAGGCCGGAGGGTCAGTTGAACCTCGCCCGGGCCGGTCCATCGGTCAACGCGAGCCGACTCTTTGTGCCTCACTAGAACGCCACCCACCACCACCTGCCCATGGCAAATGTCGCACGGTTGGATCGCAACTCCGGCGTGGGACGCGGTCGCCGACCAGTCGGTACCGGAGCTTTCGTTAATCGTGGGATCCTCGTAATTGGTCTCGAGCTGGCACCCGAAGGGGCGTGTGGCCCGGAAATTTATCAGAGCCACGCCGTCCCGACATCTTGAACAGCTGCCTATCCTAGGGAAAAGCGCTCTAGGACGTGCAGGCTACCTCGCCCGGAGACGTAGGAGTGGTGGGCGAGGTGGGGGCGGTCACGGTACCGTAATAGATGGCGCAGCCCTCGCTCGTACCGAGTGCACTGTGCGTGGCGCTCGCCGACCAGCCTGAGGACGAGGCGGCGATGCTAACCGTCACGCCCTGGGAGGAAACGAATGTTAGTGCCCCGGCCTCCGTCGTATATGAGTGTTCGTCGGCGTGGTAGATCTCCTGCCGGCTCGCTAGGTTCTTCAGGTCTGCCCTCATCGCGGCGAAATACGTCTTTTCCCTGGAGGCGGAGAACTTCGGGATGGCGATGGCCGCCAAGATCCCGATGATCACCGTCACTATCAGGAGCTCGATGAGGGTAAAGCCCTTGTTGTTACGCATGGGTCTTCCTTTGGATCTTTCAGGTGGCACGAAACGCCCCTCGTCGAGGTTTGCCTTATTGATGGTAGTTATGTCACCACGATTTATAGAAGTTGCAGCCCGTTACGGTCACGTCCCAGGGCTTCCCGCTGCCCGGCGGCGTGCCTCCCATGGTGTGACCTCCGGGGGCACGTAGGGAGCCGACCGGACACCCAGGGAGTTGAACTTGACGATCGCCCAGAGAGCAGCCACGCCGTCCCGCCAGCCGATCTTCTTGCCCTCTGCGTACGATCGGCCGTGGTAGCTTATGGGCATCTCGTAGATGCGTGCACCCGCCTGCGCCAGCCGCGCTGTGAGTTCGGGCTCGATGCCGAAGCGGTCTGCGCTCAAAGGCAGAGATTGTAACAGGTCGCGCCGTATCATCTTGTAACAGGTTTCCATGTCCGTGAGGTTCACGTCCGTGAACACGTTGGACAGGAGAGTCAGTATTCGGTTGCCCACCGAATGCCAAAAGAAAAGCACCCGGTGCGCGCCCCCAAGAAAGCGAGATCCGTATACCGCATCGGCCCGCTCCCGGAGGATTGGCTCCATCAGCTGAGGCAGTTCCAGGGGGTCGTATTCCATATCTGCGTCCTGCACCACGACGATATCCCCGGTCGCTCCCCGGAAGCCGGTGCGGAGCGCAGACCCTTTCCCCTGGTTCACCTCGTGGAACACGAGCTGGTCGATCAGGCCCTCCTGTTCGAGCCGCGGAAGTAGATCCCGCGTTCCATCGTTGCTACCGTCGTCCACCACGATCACCTCAAGGTGGAGAGGCACTTGCCGGACGCGACGCAGCAGCGTTTCGATGGTGCGCACTTCGTTATAGGCAGGAACCACTACCGAGAGCACCACGTGCTCCCACGGCAACTCCTCCTCTCGGGCCCGGATCATATCTTTCGGATTGACCAAGGCCTTCGCACGATAGGTCCCTCCGTTCACACTTCGATCCTAGCGGCGGTCAGGCGATCGGCACGTCGAGTACCTGACCCGTGAGGATTCGGCTCGAGGAGAGACCGTTCCCCTCACGTAGGCGAGCCACCGTGGTGCCGAACTTCCGGGCGATGGCCCAGAGCGAGTCCCCAGCGCGGACCCGATAGCGCGTTGTCGAGGTCGCGACGCCGGAGTTCAACAGGTTCGTCACGTAGCGCGCGTACGGTTTGGGAAAGACCGCAACATGGTAGTGCGCCGGCCGTTTCTCACGAGTCGCCTCCAACACTCGAGCCCGCTCCAAGTCCACGAGCACCTTCTCGAGCCAACGGCGGCAGGAGGTCTTCCGGCTCACCCGCAGGTCCACCGCCATGCCGGTTGGGTGTACGGAGCGGTCTGAGGCGTTCCGGGGCTGCCGCGATTCTGGGCGGGTGAGGCTGGTGACTACCAGCTGCTCTCCGCACGCCGCACGATACTGGGAGGCAAGCCGACCCACAAACAACTGAACCTCCGGCCTTGCGTACGGAAACGAGACACCGTGTAGCCGGAAGTCGGAGTTTGGCTGCACCCGTACCAAATAGCCCAGGCTGGCAAACCTGTTCACCTGTTTTACCGTGCCGAGGAAGGTAAAATCGTGGGTTCGTGCCATGCGGTTCTGGCGGTCGAGCGAGGAAGCAGAACCCCCGAGGCTCTGTGCGCTGGCCAAGCCGGGGGTCAGGACCAGAAATGCCGCGGCGAGAAGGTTGGGAGCGGAGCGCACAAGCATTGTGATGGTGCCTTCGAGTTATGTCGTTGGAAGTGTGGCCGGATCCCAAGAAGCACTATGAGTAAACATATGGATTCGATCGCACAAGTTTCGCGTGTCACTGTCGGTTGGGATGGGCACTCCAAGGCGTGTGTTGGCTAGTAATATGGGGAAAACAAAGGGGGGTGGCTGCCAGCCACCTCCCTTTAAGTTTTAGATATTCCCACCTGGGAACAACCGTCTCAGCCGGTCAGAGACCGGACCCATCCTTCCCGGCAAGCGGAGAAGCGGCGTGACACCTCGTCCCAGTTCACTACTTCCCAGAACGCCTGCAGGTAGTCCGGCCGACGATTTTGGTAGTTCAGGTAGTACGCGTGTTCCCACACGTCCACGCCCAGGATGGGGGTGGACCCCCCCATCATCGGGCTGTCCTGGTTGGCGGAGGAGGTCACGTGGAGATCCCCGAAAGGAGAGACGCACAGCCAGCCCCAGCCCGATCCGAAACGGGTGCCGGCCGCGTCATTGAACTTGGTCTTGAAACCATCGAAGGAGCCGAAGGCCGAGGTGATAGCACCGGCTAGCTCTTGGGACGGAGACCCGCCACCAGGAGCGATCACGTGCCAGAACAGATTGTGGTTGTGGTACCCGCCCCCGTGGTTCTGCACCGCGGTGCGGATCTCCTCCGGCAGCCCATGGATGCCGCGCAGGAGCTGCTCGTCGCTGTATCCGTGGAAAGCTTCGTGATTCTCAAGTGCTCCATTCAGTTTGTCCGTGTACGCCTGGTGGTGCTTCGTGTGGTGGATCTCCATCGTTCTGGCGTCGATGTGAGGCTCCATTGCAGTGTAATCGTACCAGAGCTTCGGCAGCTCGAACGGATAGGCCATGCTCCGCTCCATTCCTTGTGAGTATTAGACGGCACGCTAGTTCTGCACCCCTCCACCTGTGGGGGGTTCCGCATTGTGGATGGAGGGCAAGCCTGCGAACGTTCATGGATGCGGACCCTTGCTCTTCGCAGCGGCGACTCACATTGCGGGGCGCGGGTGGTCATCTAAACGCTTACAAGACAACTCCACTGGAGGGATCCGGGCGATGGAGACGGTAGCTGTACGGGAGCGGTCAGGGGAGGAGGAGGGCAGGGCTCGTCCCCGGTTCGCGGTTAAGGATCTGGCGCTGGCCGAATGGGGGCGGAAGGAGATCCTCCTGGCCGAGCATGAGATGCCAGGCCTGATGTCGCTCAGAAAGCGCTACGGTGGGGAGAGGCCCTTGGCGGGCGTGCGGGTTATGGGTTCTCTGCACATGACCGTGCAAACCGCCGTGTTGATCGAAACGCTCAAGCATTTGGGTGCAGACCTCCGCTGGGCCTCATGCAACATCTTCTCAACCCAGGACCATGCCGCGGCCGCTGTTGCGGTCGGTCCTGAGGGGTCGACAGGCGACCCTCAGGGGGTCCCGGTATTCGCCTGGCAGGGGGAGACGCTCGAGGAATATTGGTGGGCGACCTCTGAGGCACTGCTCTGGCCTGACGGGCAAGGGCCTGATCTGATTGTGGATGACGGCGGCGACGCCACCCTGATCATTCACAAGGGGGTTGAGTTCGAGCACGCCGGGCGCGTACCGGAGTTCGACCCCGAGCGCGATCCTGAGGAGTGGGGGGTGGTCCTCAAACTGCTAGGTCGGACATTTGCCCAGGATCCGGAGCGCTGGCACCGCACCGCCCAGCGGCTAAGAGGCGTGTCCGAGGAGACCACCACCGGAGTGCATCGGCTTTACGAAATGGAGCGCAACGGAACCTTGCTCTTCCCCGCAATCAACGTGAACGACTCGGTCACTAAGTCCAAGTTCGACAACATCTACGGTTGCCGGCACTCGGTGGTGGACGGGATCAACCGGGCCACGGACGTCATGATGGGGGGCAAGGTCGCCGTGGTGTGCGGTTTCGGGGAAGTAGGCAAGGGGTGTGCGCAGGCGCTCCGCGGACAGGGTGCGCGCGTGATTGTCACCGAGATCGACCCCATCTGCGCCCTTCAGGCGGCCATGGAGGGCTTCGAGGTCAAAACCCTCGAGGACGTGGTGGGGACCGCGGACATCTTCGTGACCGCCACGGGCAATCGGGACGTGATCACTGCCGCACACATGGAACAGATGAAGGACAAAGCGATCGTTGGCAACATCGGCCACTTCGACAACGAGATCGATATGGCCGGACTGAAGAAGGTAAGGGGTGTTTTACGCAACAATATCAAGCCGCAGTACGACGAATGGGTGTTCCCCGACGGGCACTCCGTACTGATCCTTGCCGATGGGAGGCTGCTGAATCTGGGGTGTGCAACGGGACATCCGAGTTTCGTCATGAGTGCCAGCTTCTCCAATCAGGTGCTGGCCCAAATGGAGCTGTGGCAAAACCACGGTAGCTACGAGCACAAGGTGTATGTGCTCCCGAAGCGGTTGGACGAAGAAGTGGCGCGCCTTCACCTCGATAAACTCGGGGTCAGGCTCACCCACCTCTCCTCAGACCAGGCCTCGTACCTCGGGGTCCCTCCGGAGGGACCCTACAAGCCCGAGTCTTATCGTTACTAATTAGAGTAGATCGATAGCGAGCGACCCGACCTGTGGGCGGGGTGCTCCTCGAGGAGGCCCTCGGCTCGCTAATCGCGCTGTTGGTGTGGTGATCCAGCCCTGTTGCTGCCACCTCTGCTGGCCTGGGGGGGTGAAGCACTTGGGGGATCCTAAAGGCTTGCGTTAGACCGACAAGGCTGTATCTTGCTCTGGATATTGGGGGGGTCTCCTTCAAGTTGCACTGTTGTCTACAAGTAGTTGTTCCTCAACGCGGGAGCTTTCAAGATGTCCCACTGCCGTTTGATTACGTCGTTCGTAGCAACTCTTCTGTTGCTCGCGCCGAGTCTCGGTGCTCAGCAGATAACCGGGAGAGTGACCAACTCGCAGACCGGGGCCTCGTTGGCCGCTGTCCAGGTGTTCATAGCCGGATCGGGTATCGGTGCACTTTCGCAGCAGAACGGACGTTATCTGCTGCTTAACGTACCTGCCGGGACACACACGCTGACGGCCCAGAGGATTGGGTACGGGCAACAGTCGGCGGAGGTCACGGTTGCCGCAGGGGAGACGGTGGTCAGGGACTTCGCACTGGCTGAGGAGGCTCTTGGACTCGACGAAATCGTCGTCACCGGGGCGGCTGGCGGAGCCCGCCAGCGGGAAATCGGGACGGCTGTTTCTCGGATCGATGCCACGGAAATCATTCAGATGAGGGCCGCCCCGAGTCTTGCGTCGGCTTTGCAGGGCCAGGTGGCTGGTCTCATGATGACCCAGAGTGGTCCCCAGGCCGGGTCGGCCCCCAATATCGCTCTCCGTGGACGCAACAGCGTCGCGCAGGGAGATGATCCCCTCGTCTATGTAGACGGGGTCCGGATGTTCGCCCGGCGGACGGGTACGCGCCAGAATGGGAACGATGCCGACTTTAACCCCATTGCTCACATCAAAGCCGAGGACATCGAGCGGGTCGAGGTGGTGCGGGGACCGGCTGCCACGACGCTCTACGGCACGGAAGCATCCGGTGGGGTGATCCAGATCTTCACCAAACGGGGATCGGCAGATATGCCCACTCAGTGGTCTGCCGGTATGAGCATGGGGGTTCACACCCTCATGTGGGCGGGTCCCGATGCAACGGGCGAGAGCCGGTTCGACGGGGCCTATACATTCGAAAACCCGGATGGATTGGGCTGGTTCAATTGTAAGAACCGTGTCACATCGATAGGCCAGGTGTATCGCGACATTACGTGCCCGGAGGACGGAGATTGGGCCAAGCCGGCCTTAATCCAGCGGCAAAACCTCTCAGTGATGGGAGGCTCCGGGGGCCTGACCTACGCGATCAGTGGTCGCTATAGCGACGAGGGCGTACCGCTCGATGGCTCCGGGATTGGCTATGGCGCGAGTTCGCAGTTCCAGCCCATGGACGACCGCGTGGGATACAACAAAGACAAAGGGGTCCGGGCGAACTTCACCATGGAGTTCACGCCGACCCTGCGCGCAGAGTGGACCTCTAGCCTGAGCCTGATCGACCAAAAGTGGTCTCCCAGCGGGGCGGGCAGCTTCCAGGCCTTTAACGCACCGATGCAGCGGGGATTCCGTGGGGCGGTCCAGGTGGGTGGTGAGCCTGCTGCCGGTCTGCACTTCTCCCAGTCAGATAACATGGACAAGAGAAGGCAGGTCGTGACGGGGTTCACCGTGAGCCACATCCCGACCGAGTGGTTCGATCACCGGTTGGCGGTCGGGTATGACCTTAACGTGATCGAGGCCGCCCACTTCCAGCATGTGGGTAACGTGATGCGGCCTACTGGCTATTATAATCAGACCAATTTCGAGGCCCGTACGACAACGTTCGATTACGGTCTCAACCTTAGGACAACGCTGCTTGGCATGAGCTCGACGACGTCTAGCGGCTTCCAGGCCTACCGGGAGTTCAGCAGGAACACCGCTTTCCGGATCCGGGATTTCCCGGGCCCGGTTGAGAAGCCCACCTTGGTTGCCGGAGCCGATCAGACCATCCGTTCGGACGAGGCGCTCGAAGTGGTCAATGCCGGGATGTATTTTCAGCAAGTGTTCGGCATTAATGACGTTTTCTTCCTGACCGCGGGGCTCCGGGTTGACGGGAACAGCGCGTTCGGGTCGGGCTTCGGGCTTCAGGCATATCCAAAACTGAGCGGCTCGTTCGTCGTGTCCGATATGGATTTCTGGACGAGCGAGGCGTTCGAGAGCTTGAAGCTCCGGTTCGCGATGGGAGAGGCTGGTAAGGCTCCTGGGGCGTTCGACGCCGTGCGGAGCTGGACCTCCATCGTCTCAGGCGGCGATGAGGGTGGGTTCACCCCGGGGGCGCTCGGGGATGATGATCTGGGTCCTGAGCGGAGTCGCGAGTACGAGGTCGGCTTCGACGCGAGCCTCTACGGTGGGCGCTTTACCGCTGAGGTCACGGCTTACCGGCAGACTACGTACGATGCTTTGATTCCCAAGCAGGGCCCTCCAAGCATGGGCTTCCTCGATCCCCAGCTGTCGAACGTCGGGACGCTGCAGAACCAAGGGGCGGAGGTCACGCTGAACCTTGGGGTTCTACGCAGTGCCAATCTTTCATGGGACCTCGGCTTTATGTTGGGTCTGCTCGAGAGCGAAGCGCTCGACACGGGGGGCGAGGAGATCCCGTATGGCTTCAGCCGGTTCTCGGGTACGAGAGGTTGGGTCCGGGAAGGCTACCCCGTCCCTGCCGTCTTCGGGTCGATGGTTACCAATGCAGCAGCGCTCGCGGAGCCCATCGTCGAGACCGATTACTACCACGGGCCTTCCTATCCGACGCAAACTTGGGGTTTCCGGTCGACCGTGACCATTCTGAATAACCTGAGCATCAACGCATTTGCTGAATGGCAGCGCGGCACGTGGTTGCAGTGCCAAACCTGCCAGCGCATGACACTGAATCAGACGTTCTCGCCCTGCTTCCCCGCGCTGCATGCGGAACAGAAGAAAAATGCGGGCGATCCTTCGGACTACAACCTGCTGCCGGCCCAGATCAGAGCGAAGTGCAGCGCCGACCCGGCGCGCCAGCGGCCGCCCAGATGGTACGAGAGCAATGACTTCTTCAGGCTCCGCTCCGTGAACTTGAGCTATCGGCTTCCGGATGGCATGATCCCCGGGACCAACGCGGCCACGCTCACGCTCTCCGGGGCTAACCTCTTTACCGAGACCGAATACTGGGGCAATGACCCGGAGTCACGTTCTTACGGCCGGTTCCCGAGCTACGATTATCACGCTATGCCCGGGTTTAAGACCTACACTGCGTCGCTGAACATCAATTTCTGAACTCGCATAGGGAGTATTGGATCGTGAATACATATAAAACGACAAAGATGCGGGTTGCCGCGGCGGGCTTGGTGGTCGCCGTGTTCGGAATGTCCGGTTGCGGCGACTTCATGGAAGTGACCAACGCGGGCCTCATCGAGGACGAGGCTTTGAATGACCCGTCCTTTGCTGGAGCCGTAGTGGCTGGGATGTCCGCGGACTATTCGCGGGCGTTGAACCCTGGGTTAGCGCAGTTCGCTACTGTGATGGCCTTCGAGATGACGGGGGGTACATCCGACCAGGGTGAGCACATCATCGGGTATCTGGATGGCAACATCGTGGATCGACAGACGACCTGGGATGGCTGGCAGAGGGCTCGGTGGGTTGCGTCGGCGGGTGTGACGCGACTGGGGGAGAGCCTAACTGATTATAGCTCGAATAAGCTCGCGGGCCAGGCGAACCTGTACGCGGGGTTAAGTAACCGGCTTCTGGGCGAAATGGCTTGCCACTCGGTGATCGACGGCGGTGGGGCGAACCCCAGGGAGGCCCACTGGCCAATAGCCGAGAGCTACTTCACCCAAGCCATAACGATCGCGACGGCTGCTGGTGATGATGACACCAAACACGCGGCCCTGGGAGGCCGTGCCAGCGTGCGCGCTTGGCAGGGTAACTGGAGTGGTGCGGAAGCGGACGCGGCCTTGGTGCCGGGTGAGTTTGTTTGGTCGGCCCTGTACTCTTCGTCTGGTGTGAATTTGCGGATGTACGATGAGCAGTACACCAGCCGCTACATCACAATGCAGGGGAATCCCGGAGGCTGGAACGACCATTATGATGCCAACGGAGATGATCCGCGTGTGCCCTGGTCCAAGACCAAGCTTCATGACGACTCAGGCACACCGCCGCCGACCCGGGGAGGAGGCTGGAGGACGTGGCCCCAAACCAAGTACAACGAGCGGGGCTCTGACGTCCCGCAGGTGCACGGTGCAGAGATGCTCGTGCTCCGGGCCGAGTCGGCGCTCCGGTCGGGTGATATAGCTGGGATGACGACCTTGCTTAACGAGAGCCGGGCGCTTGCCAGGTGGGGCGGGGGGCTAGCTGCCCTCGCACAGCCGGCCGATGAGGCGGCGGCGTGGACGTTATTGAAGCGTGAGCGTTTGGCCACGATCTGGTTGGAGCATCGTGGATTCTATGACCTGTCCCGTTGGAATGCCGAGGGCAAGGACAGTTCGCTCGCGGGGCGGGCTACCTGCTTCCCGATTGGCCAGAAGGAAATTGACAGTAATCCGAACCTGGAGTCACTGCGGTAAGCAAGGAACCCAAGTCAAGTATTTCCCTAGGGAAATTAGGAACTACCCACCGGCTTCTTTTGAGGCCGGTGGGTAGTTCCTAAAGGGAATTAATTAGGGAGTCGGAGGGTAACTGAGATGCATTTCATCACCGGAAAGCA